>Ga0183095_10173_pt2 | contig 189686 bp, 173 predicted proteins | sample BioMet4_FD_130346 | JGI IMG/M metagenome (GOLD analysis project Ga0183095, IMG submission 130346) | Microbial communities from bioreactor (seeded with sewage sludge) at LBNL, California, USA - Biofuel metagenome 4 (v2) (version 3) | ecosystem: Engineered > Bioreactor > Anaerobic > Unclassified ...
TCTACTCCTACACGACGCTCTTCCGATCTAAGCCTAGGGTCGGCGGTTCGAATCCGTCAACGCCCACCATTCAATTAAGCTTCACTATGAAAAGTGAAGCTTTTTCTTTTTATCATAATATTGTTAACAGATCAAACATTTAAAACAATGAAAAGAATATATTTACTATTTGTGCTCATTTCCACACTTGTACTCTCAAGTTGTACTACACAATCATATATCGGTAAATTCAATAAATTTGTAGACAAAACAGATGCCAACTGCCACAACTATTCCATCAATCAATGGAAAAAGAATATTGCCAAATTCAAAGATTATAGTATCACCCGTTTTTACAAAGAGAAGAGCAATCTTACATCTACCCAAATCAAAGAAATTCTTCGGCTTGATGCTCGATATATAGTTATTGTAAGCTCTCAAGGAATTATTCAAGTTAAAAATTTAATTGACGAAGTTAAAGGTATGGGGCCCGAAATGATCGGTTCATTTCTTGACGAGCTATTGAAGAAGAGCAAGAAAAAATAATTCTTATCGACATCCGTTATTCAAGGATGCACTGAAAAGGCTGCGACGGTAAATAATTCGACGTCTACGTCCTTATGAAAATTGCATAAAGTTAATCTATCGGTACTATACCAGACCATTTACTTCAAAAATACAAGCATCACTTTGACAGTCTCGCCAAAAAACAGTATATTTGTATCGGACATCAAAAGATATAGCAATGGATGATATTGAACACATATTGAAACACGGCATCGTATTTAAAGGAGAAAAGAAAAAAGAAGTAGATGATAAAAAAGTAAAGACTAAAGCCAAAAAGCTAAACTATATTCATGGCGCCCACGGCTCAGGTTCGGCTAAAATGAAAGCCGAAATCCGTCGCCGCAGGGCAAGTCGTCGCCATAAATCCTAGTGAAAACTTAACGATCTCTTTTAATCGTCATTGAAGTCATTGTCATTTAGTTTTTATTGTTGCGTTCTCTCATAAATTTCCAGGCACATTCGAGTGTTGTGGTAAGGACATTTCCAAAAGCCGGCTTTGTCTTCTTTCCGATTAATTACCCCTAAAGCATCGCGACTCCAATACCATTCACCTTGATTACGATCTATCAAATTACTTTTAATGTAATTCCAACACTCCAAAGATCGTTGCAATGCTTTTTCATCACCAAAATATTGATAAACATTGTAAAAGCCAATAACCGCTTCACATTGCACCCACCAATGTAAATCCGTATCGATCTTCCCAGCGGTATAATTGTGTTCGTGAATCATTGCCCCGCCGACTCCGATACCCTCGGAGGCTGCTTCTGCGATAGCAGGAACTATTTCTTCTACTCGCTTTAAGATTTCTTGATCGCCAAGAATCAAAGCTGCTTCATGAAGCAACCAAGCAGCTTCGATATCATGTCCATAAGATACGATGTGATATTTACTTTTCCAATCTTCATCGAAAAAAAGATCGAAATGATACGTTTGTTTATTTAGTATCTTATCCAAAAAGATCTCAATCAGGTTGCGCAATTGCTTCTCCAACCTTTTGTCTTTCCAAACTCTATATAAATTAGTATAAGGCTCCAAAATATGAAGATGCGTATTCATGGTCTTCTTTTCGTTCTCATCTTTATCGCTCAAACGCATATCTCCAATTTCGTCCCACTCACGGGTCAAAGCCTCTAGATATCCATTCTTATCTGCATCGAAACTATACCTCTCGATAGCATCAAAAAGCTTAATAGCATACTCAAGAACATTTCTGTCACCGATTGCCCGATAATACTCGCTCAACCCATAAATAGCAAAGCCGATAGCATATATCTGCTTCTTGGTATCTCGTGGACTACCGTCAGCATTTAATTCCCAAAAGATACCACCATAAGTCGTGTCAAAAAAATGCGCAATAATATAATCTTTAGCACGAATGGCCATTTCTAAATAACTTTCTTTCCGAAGCACACGATAAGAAGCCGAAAAAGCCCATAAGATACGAGCATTAAGTATTGCTCCCTTGGACGCTTCGGGCACGAGCCTATCGCAACCGTCAATTTCGCCATAGAAGCCTCCATGCTGATGATCTACCATTTTGTTTATCCAAAATGGCAAGATATTATTTTCTAACTCTTCGAGTACCTCTTTCCCAAATTCTTGCACACTCATAATGATGCGCCCTCCCTATTTCTTCTCACGTCCAATTCACTAGAAATACTTTTCAACTTCCCCTCGGAAAGTGGATAAAAAGCCACAGCAATGGCAGCAATGACACAACCGACAGCGGGTATCCAACTCATCATCAGATTAAGTCCATTGAGAGTGGCCGATGCCTGTACCGCATTCTGAGCCGTATTATAACTGAAAGCTGCCAATATCCAAAGGATTAGAGCACTACCGAAAGCTCCTCCGAACTTCTGCGCCATAGAAGAGGAGGAAAAGATAAGTCCCGTCGAGCTACGTCCGTTCTTATACTCCGAATAATCGGAAACATCGGCATACATACTCCACAACAAAGGAAAAGTCATTCCTGCAAATGCAGATATTACAACTTGAAGGACAAGTAGACACCACACTCCGAGCAGATTTTGAGGCATATAATAGAAGACAATACTAAGTATCCCCGAACCTATCATAGCCATGACATAGGTATCTCTCTTCCCTATCTTTTTAGAAATGGGAACTGCTAATACAACACCTACCATATTGGCTATTTCACCAATAGCAAGAAACATGCCGCATGATAAAGTCAATCCCATTCCCAAACTATTGAGCTGACCTACATAGTCTTTAAAGAAATATGCAGCAACGCCCCCACGAATAGAATTGAACAACAAAGCTGCAATAGCGGCAACAAGAAGTATCCACCAAGGTCTATTGCTCAACAATGCCATACAGTCTTTGCCTATCGAATTTTTCTCTTTTTTAAAAACAGGAACAACATGCTCTCTTGTCATCCGAAAACAGAAGTAAAAAAGCACAGCACAAATAGCTCCCACAACAACCATCGTCAGAGTCCATGCCAATGTTGAATTCATACCGCCAAAGAAATCACGAACGGGCTCAAAAATAGCAAGAGCCAAGAAGCTACCACCATAGGCAAAAAACATTCTATAGGATGAAAAGACCGTACGTTCTTGGGCATCATCAGAAACGACTCCAAGCATTGCCCCATATGGGACATTGATGCCACTGTAGACAGTCATCATTAGAATATATGAAGCATAGGCATAAAAGAGTTTCCAGCCATGAGAAAAAGCGGGTGTGATAAAAGTAAACACTCCCATTATAGCAAATGGTATAGCCATCCACAACAGATAAGGGCGGTACTTACCATAGCGAGTTTTTGTACGATCGGCAATAATTCCCATCAATGGATCGAAAAGCGCATCCCACAATTTCGTTATCAATAATAAAGTAGCGGCCTCACCCAAAGAGAGACCAAATACTTGAGAATAGAAAAACGGAAGATAATATGTGAATATCTTCCAAAACATGCTTGATGACATGTCGCCAAAACCGTAGCCGATTTTCTCGCTTAATTTTGCCATTTACTTATTTATTATGTATGCTAAATTTTTATCTATCAACTTATTCAGTGTACAAACGGATTCGGCTGTCGTACGTCTATCTTCGGGAGTATTCAGACAATAGTCTACCAATCTATCAACAGTCGATACGGCAACATGCATGCGAGTATCAGAAGATGCATAGTAAATATAGACTTTGCCCTCTTCATCGGCAATCCAACCATTAGAGAATAACACATTTGACACATCTCCAATACGTTCTTCACCTTCGGGTACCATAAAATAACCACCAGGAGTTGCAGTTGCACGGCTAGGATCATCGAGAGCCGTCATATACATATAAAGTACGTATCGCAAGCCGGCTGCACACCCTCTGACACCGTGTGCCAAATGCAACCAACCTTTAGGAGTTTTGATAGGATGAGGGCCTTCTCCATTCTTTACCTCTTTGATAGTATGGTAATAACGGAAGTCGATAATTTTCTCTTCTTTAATTTCGGCACGAGTAATATCATCGACAAGCGCCCACCCTATTCCACCACCATTACCAGCATCAATAAATCCATCTTGTGGACGCGTATAAAGAGCATATTTTCCATCAACAAACTCAGGATGCAACACAACATTGCGTTGCTGACTTTTCGATTCCAAATCAGGCAGACGTTGCCAATTAATGAAATCCTTAGTACGAGCGATAGCTGCTGTAGCTGTTGCAGCCGACAAATCATCTGGCATACTATCATCATGGCGTTCAGCACAAAAGATACCGTATATCCAACCATCCTCATGAGCGGTAATTCGCATATCATAGATATTGGTAGCAGGAATAATATCATCAGGCATAGTGATAGGACGATCCCAAAACCGAAAATGATCTACCCCGTTAGGACTTTCGGCCACAGCAAAAAAAGACTTACGATCGGCCCCTTCAACACGTACTACCAGCAAGTACCTTCCGTTCCATTTGATAGCCCCAGAATTCATTGTGGCATTCATACCAATACGTTCCATTAAAAACGGGTTGCTCTTCTCATCCAAATCATACCGCCAAGCAATAGGAGTATGCGCAGCTGTTAGAATAGGGTATTTATATCTGGTAAAGAGACCATTACCGCTGACTTCGGGAGTATTTATGCGTGTTATCAATGCCTCGTAATCGTGCTCTATCTTGGAAAGTTTCTCTTTAAATTGCTCCGTCATAACCTCATATTTTATTTATTATTTTTGTATAATTTCAAGTCTCTTGCAAAAAAGCTTTTGGGGCTTTGATAAAACTTCATAAAATCACTTGCGGATTTCTCTCCTGCAAAAGGAGCAAAATAATGATCTTTTTTATCCCATGCATTTCTCCAGACCAACACATAACTAATAGGATACTTATCTATAGCAGGAATCAAGACTTTAGTCCACCATTCACTATAAGGAATACCTTGATAACCGGTTTCGGTAAATGCTACAATTTTATGACGCTTTTTGGCTTGCATTGAAATAAAATCAAATGCAACTTTGACATCTTTGATATAAACGTCATTGGTACTATATTGATAAATATCGACACCCAGGATATCTATCAATTCATCCCCTGGATAACGTTCCATATATTGCTCCTCATTTATTCCACCACCGGGAGAGAAAGCATAAAGGACATTATCAACTCCATATGTTCTAAGAGCCTTAACTGTCATCATCCACAATGCTCTATATTCTGAAACAGTGCAAAGTTTTTCTCCCCACCAAAACCAACTACCCGTATTTTCATGCCAAGGCCGAAAAATAATCGGTACTTTCACACCATCGGGTGTTTTAATACTATTAATAAATGCTGCAACTTTTCTGAGCCAACCTTGGAATAGATAATATTTATTGCCACCGGGAAGAATAGATTTCACTACCGTAGAATCGCTCACATCCCACGCATCTTTTCCAGTCAACGGATTATTGAGATGCCACGATAATGTAACAGCACCACCTCTAAGGTATTGCCTCACTGCTTCCGTACGTATCTTATCAAAAGGTACACCGTCTAAATTCTCACTAGCGTTAAGTTCCAAATGCCCTAAATCGAAACCGATTATAGCAGGATAATCTCCACAAACATCTTTAACATCAGAACGTCCATCAATATAGCTCCAATTTGAACCATAATTCGTATCATCCTGATGACCGAACATATACCCTCTTAGCGCTACTTTCTCCAAGTTTTGCTTTAAAATGCTCGTTTGGAGTGTTATGTTTTGCTTTTTTTTATCAGCGGCATTGCCCGCGAAAGGCATCAGTGCCAATAATAATAAGAATAGCGAACATCGGTTCTTCATCTGTTTTTTTTGTTAGATTTCAATTAATAAATTAAATAGACTATTCCATAATTTTATGACAAAAGTAATTCAGATTAGCTTCTCAAACAAATACAATTTTATCATATCGTGGCATTTTGTCTAAACTCTTTATAAATATAGGCGTTTAGAGTGCACTTATCTATTTAGTGCATTAGTTATCACCAGTTTATATTCAACTATCCTTTTCAGTAGGTATCAAACAAGACCTCCGGGTAATTTCGCCTATTGAAACGAAAAGGGCACTTCTGTTCGGGATCAGAGAAGCAAAAGGAAAGGCATAAGAAGTTGGTAACCACAAAGATATTTCATATTTTCACCTTTAATAATCAACAACTTACAGAACCAATTCAATATAATTACCAAGGACAAAGTTACAGAAATATTTTATGCTATCGATAAATTCAACTCGTATTTGATGCTGAAATAGAAAAGTACCATTTAACTATCCACTACAGGGAAAGCCAGACGGAGGAGACAGACGTCCTCTTCTGACTGTGAAATAATGACCATGTCTTGTTGGTATTGTCATAGCGCGAAATAACAGATGTGTGTCGCTATGAGCGCCTTACTATTATGCCCACTATCAGAACATATTCGGGGATTACACCAGCTCACCAGAAAAAAGTCATAAAGCTAATTAACAAGCATACAATGAACAAGTTGACAGAAATTCATTCAACACACCACAGCCTTTGTATATATTAAAAGAAGTATCACACGTGTGCGACATAAGTCTCACAGCTGTGCGACAATCATCTCACACGTGTGAGACTTATGTCGCACACGTGTGATACTTCCGAGCCTTAATTATAAACCCTAGTTTAAATGCCCAACCTATGGAAACAAGCAATTACAAACGTACTATACGCCCAGTTTGAAAAAGGGGCAGAAACCAGTGTCATATGCGAGTCTCGAACATAATAACGATAAAACTGAAGGAAATATGTGAAGAGCTTGAAAGGACGTCAATGTAGAAAGAGGCAGATGCAAAAGCCCTTGTCAAAGAGCCGTCGCATTTACCGGCCCGCAGACTTTCGTCGGAAATGAGGTACTTTTCAAAAGAAGTGGAGCACACTTTTCTATGTACAAACAGGGGTTTCAGGTATCTGTAGAGGAGCATTTAGAGCGGTTCTAAATAAGGTCCGCTGAAAATAACGTTTCCACAATATGCTGTTGGGCCGATTTTAAGCTCTCTTTTCGCTGGCGTTGTATACGGTATCAAGTTAATCTACTGTGGAGCAGCGCGGTATGGTGTCATACGGAGGTGGCAAAGGATATTATAAAGATGGAATATTAGGCATCCCCCAATTTTACCAATGAGTCTTACGTCTTAGAGCGTATGCCCAGATGGGCTTAGCAAAAAAAGAGAGCTAAGATCACTCTCAACTCTCTTTCTTTTCACGACAAGTAACTAAAAAATCTACTTCAATCCACTCAATGCTTTCTTTGCAATTGCATTAACTGGATCAAGAGTTAGTATTTTATTCCAATAGTCTTTAGAGACTGCATTTTGTTTCTTTATTAAAGAATAGTATCCCAAATAGCTATATGCTTCAATCAAAATATCATTGTATCGCGGATCATTTTTAGTAGCTAAAACAGCAACAACCTTTTCATAATAGGGTTTTGCCAAACCTTTCTCACTACTTTCATCCATACGAGAATTTGTTCTTGCTCTATAAAGATTAGCTCTATATCCCTCGACATTCATCTCTGCCGCCTTGGCAAAAGCAGAGTCGGCAGCCATATAATCATCTTTACTTTTAGTCTGCACGCCTTTAGAGTCATACAGTTTCCCGATAGCAATATAATCTTCATCAGTAACATTTTCAGTTCCAATAGAATCTATATATTGTTTCATATAAGAAACAGCATTGGTATAATCTTCCATTTGTCCATAAGAACCTGCTATTTCCTTATCAAGAGCCAATTTCGTTTTCTCATCCTGATCGCCTGCATTTTTCAACGCATTTTTAAAGGCATCAATTGCATCCTTATATTTCTTCTGTGCATTCAAGATGCTACCATAATATCTATAATCATGAAATGAATATGTTGCACTATCCGAAGCATTGAACAAGGCATTAGCCGATTTTTCAGCATTATCCCAATTAGATTGTGCATCATTTGAATTAGAACTCTTCACAGCCATATCCATATAATTGTACATCATAATTCTATTGAAAACGGCCGAACGAGGACTCTTTTGCAAGCCACGCTTAGCAATCTCCAAAGATTTATCCGGATGATGTGCAAAGAGCAACGCCGTAGCATATCTCGTCAAATCTTCTTCATCAGCTGCCGATGTATTGATAAACTTTTCATATGAATCGGCCGCTTTTTGGAATTGATTCTTTTGATACCAAATTTTAGCGATTGTTTTATCTACATTGGGAGCTTGTGAAGGATCTACTGACTTAAGCTCCTCCAACTTATTTATAGCTTCAGTAGGATTGGCACCACGGTACACCTTAGCATATTTAAGATATGCATCAAAACAGTTCTTATCAAAATAAATAGCTTGTTCATATTTCTGAGCTGCCGTACCCGGATCATTCTGTTCGAAAGCAATATCACCCTCAAAAATAGACACCAGAGGATCTTTCAAATTGATCTTCTGCGCCAATGCCAAATATTTTTGAGCTTCGGTTATATTCTTTTCATCCAAATATGCCCTTCCGATAGCCAATATTAACGCAACATTCTTCTTGTTTTTGCCCTTAACTAAATTATTAGCCTCTTGAGTTGCCTGCTGAGGGTTCGTTTTAATGAGCGTCTTAATAGTATTAACGCCCACTTGCCAGTCATTCACAGGAGCCTGTGCATAAGCCATCCCTGACAACAGGAATGCACCTACCATAACATACAATTTCTTTCTCATCGTTGTTTATTCTATTTTTTATTTATTTCCACCGTTAACATTTACTATCCGAACAGGTTGCGTTTCTGGAACTAAACCGGACTTTAATATTATTCTCTGTCCCCTATCTTTTTCAAGGAAAGCTTCAAATGCCCACGGCAATCCAAATCCCGGGTCATTAAGTATACAATAGATACTGCGAGTTAATGGATATGATTTATCATAAATATATGCCTGATAAGGTTTCCAACTATTTGCCGGATCTGCTTCTAAAGCATTGCTAACAGACATAACATGAATTTTCTTACTAAATGACAGCTTAGTTGAATCATTATTATCACTAAGCCAATTGGCCCCAATAATTCCTATAGCATTTGGAGTTTTAGACACAAAGTCCATTACTTCTTCGTTCTTACTCAAGGCTTTTACATTATTTCCAAAAGGCTTACCATTACATATTGAATCAATAGCAAACCGTACAGTACTTGAGTTGGGATTATCGAAAACGATCAAAAAATCTTTCAAACGGGATTTAGGATATATTTCTTTCCAACGTTTTACTTTTCCCGTTAAAATATCACGAATTTGGCTGACGGTTATTAAAGTATCATTGTTATGCTTATTGATAATTAAAGCCAAACCGTCAGTGGCTATTTTTATCTCTCTCGGTTGATAACTTCTACTATTAAAAGACTTCTTCTCTTCAGGTGTCAGCCTGCGGCTGGTAATAGCCAGCCACAGATCTTTACACTTGAGTAGGCGATTAACAGCGTCTACCTCTGTTACATATTGAGGTACAATTTTAGTATCGGGATACATCGTATGAAATATCGATATTTCTTGCTCAATTATCGGGGCAAAACTTTCGTCTACCGCTACATAAGCAGTTCCAGATGTTGGCGTATCGGTACGTTCACCTTTTTTTGGTTTATGTTGGCAGCTCATAAAGAGCACCAACATAACTAATATTCCGAATAAATTAAATTGTATTCTTCTCATCGAATCTTTTTATTGCAATTTGAAAGTAATAGGCAAGGTAAATTTCACAGAAACCTCCTTACCATTTTGTTTACCAGGAAGCCAGCGAGGCATAGCATTCACTACACGCAAAGCTTCTTTATCACAACTAGGGTTCAAGGCACGAGCGATAGTCGCATCTCTGATAGCACCATTTTTACCAACAACAAACTGCACGATAACTTTACCTTCAATACCATTTTCTGCAGCAATTGCCGGATATTTCAAATGACTACTAATCCAACTCATCATTTCACCTTGACCTCCCGGGAAAGAAGGTTGAACTTCAACCATGTCGAACACCTTATTATCCTCATCATCCTTCGGAGCTTCTTGCGTAACGATTTTCTTCAAATCAGCAATATCCTTACCATTCTTTTCATCATTACCTTTTACGTCGGCAATAGAAATAGTAACCTTACTTTCGGTAAGTTCTTTCTGACTCTTCATTTCGTCTTGCTCTTTAACCTCGGTGTCTTTCTTAATCACAGGAGCAGTGAACTTAATACTACTCTTGACTAATTGTTCCTTTGGTTTCTCCATCTCGATCTTTTTAAACTCCTTCTGTTTTACCTTAGGTTTATCAAGAGCTGACAACTGAGTCACCATCGTATTTACATCTTTTTGTTTGGGTTTGGCCATCTGGATCAATGTAGGCAATGCAAAAGCAAGCAACGCTATAATAACGAGCCATAACATAGCTAAATTGTGACGTTTAGCTGATGTTTTACGCATTTTATAGGCGCCGTATGCTTGGTTTTTGCCTTCGAACACTATGCTACACCATTCCTGAGAACACAAATCAACTTTTGCCATTTTATTATTCCTTTCTTTTGGTGTTAAACATTAGTTTTTGGCTGTCCCACCCTTCGCTTCAAAATCCTTAATCAAGGCTTTTGTCTCAGGGTCCATTTTATCAATGACGTACTTACCAACATTACATATCTGCATTTCATCTAATGCATCAATCAGATTCTTATAAGAAGCAGTATCCAATGCTTTAATAATTACTGTCGGAGTCTCTTTACCTCCTTTAATTTCATCCAATTTTTTAGTATATTCATCGGAAGAAACCTTCAGTAAATCTCTCTGCGTCTTTAAGCTTTGTGCTTTCTGCATCGCATCAATATTGTGTTCTTGCAACATCTTACGAACGCCATCAGCACCATATGTCGTTTCCTGCATTGTCTTCTTAGCATCTGTCGGTAAACCAGTAAAATAGAATACCCGATCATTTTCGGCCAACAATATAGTAATAGCTTGAGAAGCTTTTACTTTTGAGCGATCCTGATCATGGATATTTTTATCGTTACTAGGCATACTGATCTCCATTGTCTGGGGTTTGCTAAGTGAAGTACAAAGCATAAAGAAGGTGATCAATAACATGTTCATATCTACCATAGGAGTAAAATCCACTCGGCAGTTCATCTTCTTTTGTCTTGCCTTACTCTTATCTTTTGCCATAATTATTTACTTTTTTTGTCTTCAGAAACCGTTTTGAGGGTCGTTATCAAATTATAACGATTTTCCTTGAGGTCTTGAAGTGAGTTCATAACCTTTTTAATTACGGAATAAGGAGTCTTTGAATCCGCCTTAATAGCGATTCTCAAATCAGGATTTTGTTCATGTGCCGCACGGACCCACGTCTTAAACTGGTTATCCAGACTATCGGTTGGAATTCCTGTATTTGCCGCACTGCCCATATAGCTATCTTGTGAGCCTTCACCTTGCGTCGGCAATGCGAGAAATTGTTTCAAATCCTTGATCGGTACACCGAATGTAGTCATGGTACTAAAGTCCTTAACTTCTTTCGGAGTGAATTGGATTCCATATTCTTGACCCACACTTTGAAGTACAGCCGCCATGTCGCCTTGTTTATCAAGACCCATGAAGACCCTACCTTTCGGATCAACAAGTATCGATAAGATGTTTTTGTCTGGAATTTTAATTTCCGAAACAGATGCCGGAGTAGTGACTTGTACAGGCTCTTTCTTTACAAACGTAGACGTTAACATAAAGAAGGTAAGCAACAGCACAGTCACATCACTCATGGCCGTCATATCGATAAATATATCTTTCTTTTTTATTTGCGCTCTACCCATGATTCAAAATTTAAAGGGTTCGAACATTATTTATGTGATGCTGCGTATGTCTGCACAATAGAAAAACCTACTTCATCAAGGCTATATGTTAATCTATCAATCTTAGTTGCGTAATAGTTATAAGAAATTACAGCGAATGCACCAGTCAAGATACCGAATGCGGTATTGATCAAGGCCTCTGAAATACCTTGTGACAACTCGAGTGAGTTACCAGAACCACCGGCAGCCAAAGCAGCAAATGAACGGATCATACCGACAACCGTACCAAGAAGTCCGAACAATGTACCAAGAGTTGTAATAGTACCGATAACAGGAAGATTCTGTTGCAAAGTAGGAAGTTCCAATTCTGTAGCTTCGTCCAATGATTGCTGAATAGCGATCAGTTTCTGATCTTTAGAAAGTTCAGCAGTAGCTTCCATTTCTCTATACTTTGCCAATGTAGCATTAACTACGTTTGCTACTGATCCACGTTGTTTGTCGCAGATTTCTTGTGCTTTAGCCATATCATTATTAGCCAAAGCGACTTTGATGTTCTTTACGAACTTAACCAAAGAGCCTTTGCCATAAGCCTGACGTATAGCAAAATAACGTTCGATACTCAATGTGATAACTGTCAACAACAACGTCTGAATAATAGGTACGATAATACCACCTTTGTAGATTGTACCATAAAAGTTACCGTCAAGAGGGCGGTTTGAAGGATCATTACCTACGAAATTTGCTGGATTACCGAATACAAAGTTGTAAATAAGTTCGGCAATAATGAAACATGCTAAGATTACTAAACCTGCAGATTTAATGCCTTTCACTTGAGAGGCCTTTTTTTGATTAGTTCCCATAATGTAAAAAATAAATTAAATTGATTTACTATAAATTGGTTTTTAAAATTTAGGTACAAATATATAATTTTTCTTCTTTATGTCATCTATAATCCTTCAATAATATCTATTATCTTTCCATTCAATTAAATTTCGAATGGCAACAAAGATATAAACAATAATGCTTTTATAAAAGAGAAAGCGCACTATTGATGACAATATTTAAACACTTTTAATGATATATTCTCATTGTCATTCTAGCTTTACAGTCCAATATTAACCATAATGCTACAATAATATTGATTGTTTTAGTTCCATTATTCCTTTGTGACCAAAAGGATGGCATATAAACTCCAATATGCCATCCTTTTGTCTATTATCTGATTAAATTTCTATCATAAACCAAAACCGTACTGATATATGGTTTGGTAAACGATGCTTGCAATACCAAGGCCAATAATTCCCACTAAACAAATGGTTAATCCTACTCGAGTACCACAATCACTTTTAAAGGCAGGAATGGGTTCGTCAGAAGGAGTTATATACATAGCTTTTACTACTAACAAGTAATAATACAGTGATATAATAGTATTAACCACCGCTATAAATACCAGCAGTTCAAACCCAGCTTTAAACGCCGCCATAAAGATAAAGAACTTAGAAAAGAATCCGGCAAAAGGAGGAATACCTCCTAATGAAAAGAGTGCAAGAGTCATTATAAACGACAACTTGGGATTCGTTTTGTACAGTCCTGCATAATCATTGATAGTTACTTTACCGCTATTTTGTTCAATAACTGTGATAATAGCGAATATAGCCAAATTGGCCACAGTGTAAACCAATATATAAAATACCAATGCTGTCATTCCAACAGCACTTCCGGTGATAACAGCTAACATGATATAGCCTGCTTGTGAAATACTCGAAAAAGCCATCAGACGTTTGATATTTTTTTGTCTCACGGCAAAAATATTGGCTAGCGTAATAGAGACAATGATAATCCAAAAGAGTACTTCCTGCCAGTCGGCTACAAGAGGAACAAAGACCTTAATTAATATAGTCATCAGCACAAATGCCGCAGACCCTTTCGAGACCACGCTCAGATAACCTGTTACAGGCGTAGGAGAGCCTTCGTAGACATCTGCAGTCCAGAGATGGAATGGCACTAATGACAATTTAAAGCCCATTCCTGCAAAGAAGAGCACAAATGCTGCAATCTGAAGCATACTACCGTTTATATGATGAGACAAATCATCAAAATATAATGTTCCACATGTTCCATAAATCAGTGACAAGCCGAAAAGTAAAAGGGCACTGGAAAACATAGCCGTCAAAATATACTTTGCTCCAGCTTCTGCGGATTCATAACGATACTTATCAAACGCAGCCAATGCAGCCATTGGAATACTAGCTGTTTCAAGACCAATAAAGAACATAAGGAAGTGTCCTGCCGAGATCATAAAGTACATACCCAGAAGAGTTGATAGAAGCAGTACAGAGTATTCACCTCTGTTAATTGAAACATCTTCACGCTTAAGCCATTGACTAGACATCAACAACACTATAATAGTACCAATATTCAGAACAGCTTTAACGATGGTCTGCATAGGGGCATATTGATACATGCCGCCGAAAGCTTGAACATTTCCTGTCCCCGGTACGAGATTAATGAGAGTATGAATTGTCATCAAAACGACAGGTAAAACAATGGCAAATCGAGCCTGCCCAGCCTCTTGCCTTTTTCCGGGTTTCAAAAACAAATCTACCACGAAAATGATGAGGATCACTGCTATCAGTGAAAGTTCCTCTTTCATATATAAAAATTGTGAGTAATCCATAACTTATTAATGCATTAAAGTTAAGTTTGATACAATGGGCACAACACTGTTTGATATCATATTGCTTATCCAAAGAGGAGCCATACCAAGACCAGCAACACAAACAATCAATACGATAACTGCTACTCGTTCGTCCCAAGTGGCATCTGTCAATTTCAGATGATGTTCATTGGTGCAAACGCCATAAAGTATCTTGCCAACTAGCCTCAAAATATAAACAGCAGTGATAACGATACTGGTACAAGCAATGATCGTTATTGTTCTATGGAATGTATCAAAGTGCTGGAATGAACCAACAAAGATAGTCATCTCTGCAATAAATCCGCTAAATCCCGGAAGACCTAAGTTTGCGAGACCGGCAATGACGTATCCCACTGCAAGGAAAGGCATAATACGCATCAAACCGCCCAATTCTCGAGTATCACGAGTATGCGTTCTACCATATATCATACCGATAAGAGCAAAGAATAAAGCCGTCATCAAACCGTGGCTGAGCATCTGAAGAATAGCACCGGTTGTCGCAGTCTGATTAATCATCAAGATAGCAAATAGTACGAGACCACAGTGACTTACCGAAGAGTAGGCGTTGATATATTTTAAATCAGTTTGAACACAAGCTGAAAGCGCACCATAAACGACAGAAATCGTTGTAAGAATTAAGAATATCCACCCCAATTGATTTGCCGCCTGTGGCATAAGGAACATAGCAATACGGAAACAGCCGTATCCTCCCAATTTCATCAACACGCCAGCATGCAGCATAGATACAGCCGTAGGAGCCGATGCATGACCATCAGGGCTCCATGTATGGAAAGGGAACAAAGCGCCAAGTACACCAAAACCCACAAAAGTCATCGGGAACCATATAAGCTGCTGAGATACGGCGATATTATGAGCATGTGCAATATTTAAAATATTCATACTCGTAGCACCTGAGCAAAAATAGATACCCAAAATACCACAAAGTAATATTGCAGATGCACCCATCAACATCAACGTCAATTTCATTGCCGCATATTCTTTACGTCCGGACCCCCAAACTCCAATCAACAAATACATCGGGATCAAAGCCACCTCATAGAAGAGATACATAGTAAACATATCTATTGAAATGAAGAAACCGAAAACTCCAGCCGACAACAAAGTGAACCAAAGGAAATATTCTTTAGTAAGAGGTTTCAAACGCCAAGAAGCGAAAGTTCCTGTAAATACAATAATGCCAGAAAGTAGCAACATCGCTACAGAGATGCCATCCACTCCTACCGAATAAGCAATATTGAGTGGCGCATACCATATAATATCCGCCCTGAAAAGCATTTCTTCTGTCGCTCCCGCCGAACGGGCTTGCAAATAGCAAACAGTTAGCGTGATGGCAGATATGAGCAATGCTGAAGCTCCTACAACCATTACAGTGCGGATTTGTGCCAAGTTGCGACTTAGCCAAAGGCCCAACATCATAAGTAATGGAATCAGTACGAAGATTGATAAAAGATTCATATCGTTATACCAATTATAAAATTAATAATAAAATAAGCAGCAACGTTCCAATTAAGAACACATAAGTATACTGCTGAATTTCGCCACTCTGGAATCCACGGATTTGATAGCTGAGAGCATTTGTAGACCATGCTAATAAATTGAAGAAACCATCTACTACGTGTCTGTCAAACCAAGCTATGGGTCGAGAAACACATCCGAAAATAATGCGATGAGTAACGAACTGATAAACTTCGTCAATGTAGAAGCGATGATGTGCTGCAGTCCATAGTCCTTTGAATCTTTTCTGAAGAGAATCTGCAAGCACTTGCTTTTCTTTCCGATACATCATCGTTGCTATAAGAATAGAAAGGATGGCGATAACAACACTTGTAATAGCTACGCTCGTTTCAAGATGTGAATCAAACGATTTACCATTCGGAGAAATAAAATGTCCAAAAGGCACTGTCCACCCAAAGAAGAATGTTATAACAGATAAAATGATCAGAGGTATGGTCATTGTAGCCGGAGCTTCGTGAGGTTTATGAGCCGTGTGATGCTCTACATTTTCCTTACCCCAGAATATACCATAATATAAACGGAACATATAGAATGCTGTCATGGCGGCAATAGCTGTCATTATCCATCCCATAATAGGATTGAATGCGAAACAAGCGCTTAATATTTCATCTTTCGAGAAAAAGCCCGAAAAAGGAGGAATACCTGAAATAGCCAAACAAGAGAACAAGAAAGCGATGTGAGTTATCGGCATGTATTTTCGCAGACCACCCATCATTTCCATTTCATTGCTATGAACTTGTTCTATAATACAACCCGCACAAAGGAAAAGGCACGCCTTGAACATTGCATGAGTAAACAAGTGAAACATGGCTGCCATATATCCCAATCCACCAGCTTCGGGTTCTACCGATGTACAAACACCAAGTGCAACCAACATGAAACCAATCTGTGAAATGGTAGAGAATGCCAGCACACGCTTGATATCTGTTTGAGCAATCGCGACAGCCGCCGCATAAAAGGCTGTAAAGGCAGCTACATAAGCTACTATATGAAGTACATTAGGTGCAAAAGCTATAAATAGAGGGAACATTCTGGCCACCAGATAAACACCTGCAACAACCATCGTAGCCGCATGGATCAAAGCTGATACGGGAGTAGGACCTTCCATAGCATCGGGCAACCAGATATGTAACGGAAACATAGCACTCTTACCCGCACCGCCGATAAACATCAGTCCTAATGCTAAAGGTATCATCTTGGCTCCGCCAACAGCTGCACTGGTATTGGGACCAACAAAGTCGAATGTTCCTACGTAGAATCCATAAATCAAGATACCGATTAAAAAGCCTAAGTCAGCAAAGCGAGTGACAATAAAAGCTTTTTTAGATGCTGCGACAGCCGGAGCTTTTGTAAAATAGAAACCAATGAGCAAATAAGAAGATACGCCCACAAGCTCCCAAAACAAATACATCTGAAAAATGTTCGTTGCGACAACCAATCCCAACATTGACATTGTAAACAATGACAAGAAGGCATAGTAACGTTGAAAGCCTCTCTCTCCATGCATATAGCCAAAAGAATAAATATGTACCATCAAACTAACGGTAGATATTACAATCAGCATCATCACAGAAATCGGGTCTAACAAGACGCCCAAGTTGAACTTCATCGCCCCTAAAAAAAGAGGCAGCCACTGAAAATTATAAGGTACGAGTGTCGCAAAAGTTCCATCGGCAAGTCGGGGAGCTGTAAAATAGGCATATGCCGTATAGTACGACAATATCGTGACAACTCCCAATACGGCAGTACCAAACAAGCCAGCCGCACGGTGCGATAGCCACTTCCCTGCTAATCCTAAAAAGACAAAAGATAAGAGAGGAAGAAGTATTATAAATATTGTTATTTCCATATCGTATAATAAGTATTTATTCGTTTTACCATTTCATCTTATTGATCTTGTCTACCTGAATGCTACGAATATTTCTATAGATGTTAATCATTATTGCGATGGCAATAGCCGTTTCGGCTGCCGAAATAGCAATAGAGAACAATGCAAAGAAATATCCTTCCTGTCCGTTAGGATAAAGCAATCTGTTGAACACCGCAAAATTAATATCGGTTGCATTCAACATAAGTTCTACGGAGATTAACATTGCCAGCAGATTGTGACGTGTAAAGAAACCGTAAATACCTGCACAAAGCATGATAGTCGAAACTATCAGATAACAAATAATGCTTATCATTTTTTATCCTCCTCTTTTTGTGCTATAACAATACCACCTACGATACAAGCGAGCAGAAAAACACTGATTGCTTCAAAAGGCAGTAAGTATCCGTATTTATTACTTGACATTAAATTCGTACCAAGTGACTGAATAGTAACTTCCGTTACTTTGTCATCGCCGATTTGCAGAAACTGGTATTTAGAATAAATGAATAGAAGAATCGCTGCGCCACCCAAAACTGCTGCTAATACAGCAAACATCCTACTGTTCTTAATTCTTTCCACATTATCACCTCTGCCGCTCGTCAACAAGATAGAGAATACATAGAGCACCATAATACCTCCGGCATAAACAATCATTTGTACCGAACCGAGGAATGTGTAACCCAACAAAAAATAAATACCTGCCGTCGCGAAAAGCGTAAAGAGCAGATAAGTTGCCGAACGCACTATGCGTTGTGTAGTCACTGTCAATACTGACGTCAGAGTGATAAATAACGCCAGAAAGAGGAAGACTACTGTTTGAATAGTTATTTCCATATATTATTGTTCTTTTTTCTTTTCTTCGACTTTACTGCCTTCGTGATTCAGCTTCATAATCAATTTTGATCTATCAAACACAGCATGTTCAAAATCTTGATCAAATGTGATCGCATCGTGAGGACAAGCATTAACACAAAGCATGCAAAATATACAAGAGCCGAGATTGTATTCATATCTATCCAAGATACGCTTTTTCTTGCCATCTTCAGTCTCTATATTCTTACTGATCACTTTGATCGTATCATTAGGGCAAGCTATATCGCAAAGTCCACAAGCAATACAATGATGTTCGTTTTTCTCATTATGAGGCATTGTCAATGTACCACGAAAGCGGTCGAACATCTTCAACTCTTTACGATTCTCAGGATATTGTTCAGTGACTTTCTTGCGGAAATAGACCTTAATACTGGTTTTCATACCAATAAGAAGAGTTTTTATCGCTCCGAAAACAAGTCCTAAATATGTATTATGTTCATTATTCATTTTTCAATCCTCCATTAGAAATGTAATCCGAAGACCACCATTAATGTCATTAACAATAAGTTAGCCATACAAATCGGCATTAAGTATTTCCATTCGAAAGACAACAATTGGTCAATACGTAAACGCGGGAATGTCCATTTAATCCACATCAAAAGGAAGACTACAAAAAATGCCTTGGCAAAAAACCAAACAACCCCTGGAATAAAATCCATTACAGCGTTGAATCCATCAAGTCCGCCAATATGAAGTGGCATCCAGCCTCCTAAGAAGATAGTAGCAGCAACAGCAGCGATAATGAACATATTCAAATATTCAGCCAAATAAAAGAAACCGAAGTGCATACCCGAATATTCAGTATGGTATCCGGCAGTCAATTCACTTTCCGCTTCCGGTAAGTCGAACGGCCCACGGTTACATTCCGCATTGCCTGCTACTAGATAAGTAAGGAATGCGATTATCGCAGGTATATGCCCCTTGAAAATCAACCATCCATCAGCTTGATATTCAATAATACCAGAGAAAGACATTGTTCCCGTCAGCACAACAGCCGTCATAATACTCAAACCGGCAGAAAGCTCGTAGCTCACAATCTGAGCACCGCTTCGCATAGCACCAATTAAAGAATATTTATTGTTAGATCCCCAACCGGCAAGGAGAATACCCAAAACTCCGATACTCGAAGCAGCCAGCAGGAAAAAGACGCCAACATTGAAATCCAAAATACTTGCACCTTTATTAATAGGTAAACAAGAGAAAGTGAGAAACGATGCGATGATTACTAAGAAAGGAGCCAGATTATACAAAAACTGGTCAGCATTCTTAGGATTGAAGATTTCCTTCGTTAGCATCTTCAATACATCGGCAAAGACCTGAAAACAGCCCCATTTACCAACTCGGTTAGGGCCGAGACGGCACTGAAAGAAGCCACAGACCTTACGTTCCATGTATATTAGCGCAATAGCCAGCAATGCGTAGAGGGTGATAATCCATACAGCAATGACTACACATTCAATGAGTACAGCCCAACCTTCCGGCATTACCGAAGTCAATGTCGAGTGCACCCAATTTGTTACAATACTAAAGTCAAACATATCTATTATCTATCTATATCCGGTACAACATAATCCAACGTTCCGCCGACAGTTATCAAGTCGGCTATTTTTTCTCCGCGACAAGCAGTATCTACTATATCAGCCAAAGGCAATCCGGTAGAGCGATAGTGTAAGCGATAAGGATATTTATCGCCATGACTCTCCAAGAATACGCCAAATTCGCCACGACTAGCTTCTACAGCCTGATAATACTGTCCTTCGGGAACTTTAATAATAGGTTTAGTTTTAACCTTATATTCACCTTCAGGAATATTGTCTATCAGCTGTTCGATAATATTCATACTTTCCATGATCTCGTCCATACGAACCATATATCGAGCAAAAGAATCGCCTTCAGTATAAATAATCTCTTTAAAATTCACCTTGTCATACATTGCATACGGCATACGCTTACGAACATCGCAATGCCAACCGCTAGCACGTCCCGTACCACCGGTAGCACCATAAGAGATAACATCTTCTCTACTCAATACACCCACACCCTTCATTCGATTCTGAGCAATAATATTTCCAGTAAAGATGTCATGATACTCATGAATTACACCTCGCAAGTATTTAATGAAATCCTTTACTCTTTTTACAAAGTTAGGATGTATATCAGATTGAACGCCACCTATCATATTATAGTTAAGGGTAAGACGTCCTCCACAAGTTTCTTCAAAAATATCAAGAATCTTTTCACGATCGCGGAAACCATAGAAGAAAGCAGTCAGAGCGCCAAGGTCCATTGCTAGACAGGAATAATAAAGCAAGTGCGAATCAATACGCTGCAATTCGTCCATAATGGTACGAATATATTGTGTCCGTTCACTGATTTCAATGCCCACCGCTTTTTCAATACACATACAAAGTGCGTGGCGATTCTGCATTGCCGCAAGATAATCCAATCGGTCGGTCAAAGCCAAGGTTTGAGGATAGGTCAAACTTTCATTCATCTTCTCAATACCACGATGAATATAACCCAATATCGGATCAATTTTCTTTATCATTTCACCCTCAAGTGATACGCGAAAACGAAGTACACCATGGGTTGCCGGATGCTGTGGACCAATATTAACCACATATTCTTCGTCACCAAAAATAAGGTCTTTCTTATTTTTAATAGTACCATCGGCACCCAACTCTATTTCTATCGTTTCGTCAACAGTTTCCTCGTTATCCATGCGAAGTGGATTCTCTTTCTCCGGATCATCATCCTTACGAAGCGGATAGCCTACCCAATCATTACGCAAATAGATACGGCGCATATCGGTATGACCTATAAATATGATTCCATAAAAATCATAAACCTCACGCTCGTTTATTTTAGCCGTTTTCCAAATATCACTTACGGTAGGCAATTCCGGATGTTCTCTATCGAGAGTAGAGGTCTCCAGTGCTACACGTTCATGAGTTTCTGTCGATTCGAGGTGATAAACAATACCCAAACCGCGAACTGTACCGGGAGCATCGCCTTCAGTGGGCACTCCCCAGTCCATACCGGTCAAACTTTCCAGAAAATCCATCTTTTCCTCATTGCGCAGACGTAGCATTTCATCGCGCAAAGCTGCCGGTTCGATATATTTAATTTCTTCCATAAATACTATTCTTCAGATTGTTCTTTCTTCTGTTTTTTATTTACTCCGCCGAAGAATTTCTCTATTTTAACTTTTCGCTGCAATTGCATCATTCCATAGTAGAAAGCTTCCGGTCTAGGAGGACAGCCAGGAATATAAACATCAACAGGCAGTATTTTGTCTACACCATTGAGTACGTGATAAGACTTAACAAATGGTCCACCCGAAACGGCACAACCACCGACAGCAATCACATATTTCGGATCAGCCATCTGATCATAAAGGCGCTTCAATACCGGTGCCATCTTATTGGTAATAGTACCACAGACCATAATCATATCTGCTTGACGTGGACTTGAACGAGCTACTTCGAACCCAAAGCGAGCCATATCATAACGCGCTGCTCCAAGAGCCATAAATTCAATACCGCAACAGCTTGTAGCAAAAGTCAAGGGCCAAAGAGAATTACTACGTCCCCAATTGACTACATCATCCAAAGCTCCAAGTATAACATTAGTGCGTCCTTGGTTTAGCTCCTTCACCAGCTCTTCAAGAGAGCTGTTGTCGATAAACTCGTCATAAGGGATGTCTTTAATTTTTGGTTTCTTTGTTATTTCCATTCCAAAGCTCCTTTCCGCCAGGCATAAGCAAGTCCCAGCGCTAAAATTACGAAAAAGAAGAGAACACCTAGTAACGCCGGAACACCGGTTTGCCGAACAATGGCAGCCCATGGGAAAAGAAGGACTGTTTCAACATCGAACATCAAGAAGAGAATTGCAAACAAGTAGTAGCCTACACGAAACTGCATCCATGTTTTACCACGAGTTGGTATACCACATTCATAAGGTTCGAATTTCTGAGCATTGTACGAACGAGGAGAAATAGCTTTCGCTAAGACTATCACGATGCCGACAAATGCAATTGCTGTTAATAAAACAACGAGCAATAGTATAAAATTCATAATCTATAAATTATATATTTTGAATAAAATGTTTTAAAGGGCATGTTTACATTCCTAAATTGTAAACCCCATTTTGCAAAAGCCACAAAAAATCGGTGCAAATATACAACTTATAAATTATATTTTAATGGATTTTGATTTATGAATTATGAATTATGATTGAATAAATTTTAAATTGTATAAAATTATTAAGCGAGACTGTTCCTTTTGGATATATTTTGTATATGGGGGATACGAAGTGCTATGGAAGACTGCACTTGGGGTCATTCCATTTTGAGCCCCAATGCTTCTTCTACCGATACGAAACGATATCCTTTCTTTTGCAATGCTTTAATAAGTTTAGGCATCAGAGTGTAGAACTTATCCGTTCGGGCATCGTCAGTACCAAAATGGATCATCAAAAAATGCCCATTCAATCCGTTCGGATCTTTTTTCTCTTCTTTCATAATTTGATCATAAAGCACTTTACTGCTCTTATAACTTTTCATATCGGGTGTCGTATAATCGGCATTACTACCTGTACCGGGAGTGAAATTGATGATTTGCAGCCCCAATTGTTTTGCCCAAGAAGCGATAGTGCTATTGTAATATTCGTATGGAGGAATAAAATAGGCTGTTTTCTCTTTATCAATGCCGAACTTCTGCATCAATTCATAGCTCATTAGCATATCCTTATCGAATTGTTCGTGAGTAATAAGCAATGAATCGCGATTAGACCAGGGCGAATAGAGCAAGTGTCCGTAACTGTGGCTTCCCACATAATGTCCATCCGCAACGAGCCGCTTTACTATATTCGGATACTTCTGATAAAATTCTCCTGTGAAAAAGAACCCACCGTGAATATGATTCTTTTTCAAAGTTGAGATGATCGTTTCTGCTCCATCCGCTTTATCGGCGGCTGTAAATACCAAGCAGATATTCTTTTTAGCCGGATCGGTACGGATTATACCACCATCGAAATAAATATTCTTATCTTCCTTTGCTTCGCTTTGCAGTTTCCCCTCTTCCTGATAGGTCGACAAAGGGAATGTAAGAGAGGCTGTACCATCCATCGTAGGCTCATTGGTCGAATAATCATGCATATTGTCATGGTAAACCATATTATCCGGTTGAAACTCTTCGTAGTTATTCGCTCCGCCACCATTAATACCTTTCACTATATTGACACCTTTCAGACTATTGAAGATCGTCGTATATACCGGGCCATCCACAAGTCCACCCGTGGTATTTCCAACATTTTCAAATACCAAACACGAATGCGGTTGATGAGGATAATTCCCACTCAACGGCAGTTCTACAATCATACTTACCCCCCAAGGATTACACCCCAGAAGCCAATCGCGCAACGAACCTTCCATTTCTTCATATTGACGATCGCCCGTCAATTGTCTGTAGAGTATGCACTGAGTGAGCATCGCCGTCGTCAGATTATTAGAGCACCATACAGTAGGAATACCATACAAGAAAGGAGATCCTTGAGCTTTCTCAAATGTACGTTCAATACCCGTTTTCAAATTACGAATAAATTCCGCTTTAACCCTATCGTTATTGGCGCGAGCCAACTGATAATGTCCCATATTCATGAAAGGATACCATTGATAATGACGAGCGCTATCAGCCCCCATCCATGGAGTCATCGGTTCACGCCGCCCATATTCGAGTGCTTGATCCAGATATTTCTTATCGCCCGTCTTATGATAAAGTTCCATTGCTCCAAGTTCCATATCATCTACCCAATTATCTTCCTCGTATATATAAGGAGAGACAACCGAAACCGTCTGACAATTACCCGGTTGTTCAACACCCTGTTGGTATGCATCAGTAGCCTTATTGCCTATTACTTCGGCAAATTTAGGATAAAAAGGTTTCAGTATTTGTGACCCCAAGGCAAAATCCGAAGCAAATTTTCCAGCTGTGCTGGCAACGCCGGTCGTAGCATTCATAAACTTTCCGCGCTGCTGGGGTTTGCCGGTACAAAAATACACAGGACGCCCATTATTAGGGCCGTATCCATAATCGGCAGGATCATCGTGTGGCAATTTCATGCCAATATGGTCACGATCGTCTGCTATCTGATTGTACAATTCACCTTTCTCTGGATTCATACGGCTCAACCAGTCCATTCCCCAGTATATTTCATCAATAATATCGGGAATACCGTTGGCTCCGGGCAAGCCGTTAGCCTGACAGTAATCTCCGAAAGCTCCGGGATTCTGTTGATACGCAAACATCATCTGGTAGATAGCATTTGCCGAAGTCGTAGTATATTGAAGGCAATCCGAAGCATCATGCCACCCCCCACGAACGTCAATGTGCTGACCTGTTTTCGTAGGATGGTATACAATATAACCATCTTTTGTATGACAACTATCTTTCAAAAAAGGATTGAAACCGCAACGTTGTTGTCTCATATATTTCAGCATATAGTCCGCAGTTCCGTTATATACGGCACCATTGATAGGAAAATTTGGAGACACGAACTCTCCTACTCTAATATAATAAGTGCCTTGCCTATTAAAACGACTGAAGTTTAAACGATATGTAGCTTTCATCATCCCTAACTTTCCTGTTGATTTCACTTCAGAAGCGGAGGATTCAAAAACAACTTTCTTTGTATAGACATCCAAAATTTCAAATTTATTCACATGCGCTGCATCGTTGCTCATAAATACGGCAACTTTCGTAGACATCGGCAAATAGCCAAGTTGATTAACTCTAATCCATTCGCCCGCTTTGGCAGGGAATGCAAACAAGATAGAGAAAAGAAAAGATAATAAATAGTATTTCATAAACGATTATGTTTTTATATTCAATGTTTTAAGGCCATAACTAAGTATCATTCCAGAAAAAACAGATGTATCAAAATCTGCAATATTTCGGAGATAAGTACTTTCATGGCAAAATTAGATATAATCTATTTCTAATACCAATTTATATTTATCTATTTGCACTTAAAAATTGTTATTATACATCAAAACAACTTTTCCTACGATTTATCAAATACAACGTTCGTGCTCAAGTAACAACTCACACTTGTATAAACAAAATGCAGCGTACTACTCCCTTTCTATAAAAAACGTCGTATGCCCCTAAAAATGTTGACGTCCATACGTTTTCAGAAAAACTTATGGACATCACCGACAAAACTAACATACGACAATTTCGACTCGAAATGATGATAGGAGATTCATTGAATTTCATCTTTATAACATCCTTTGCCACCTCCGTGTGACACCATTACGTACTATCTCACAGCATGTTAACGATACACCGTACACAACGCCAGCGAAAAAAGGTCTCAATATCGGGCTGAGAGCATATCGTAGGAACCTTATTTTCAGCAGGCCTCCATTTAGAACCGTTCTAAATATACCTCTACACACGTCTTAAACCCTGTTTGTACATAAACAACTATGCTCTATCCTTTTCGATAAGTACCTCATTTCCGATGAAAATTGGCGGACAAACAGATGCGCCGATTTCTCAACAAATACCTTTACATTTATTTCTGTTTATCTTGACTCCTTTTCAGGTTTTGGGCATACTTCCTCCAATGTTATCATTATCTCATTCGGCACTCCCTCATGACACTCAATCTCCTAATTTCTGCCGATAAGCCAAATACGACCTGAGTTCGAAATAAGAATAGCTTTTCACCTTTTTGCTTATCCCGAACGCAAGTATGAATTATCCTGATTGGATTGTGACTCTGCCGTTTTTTATTTTTCCAGAAGTATCCGTCATGTTATCCTTTTGGCTATGAGCGACATACACTGATACGGCTTGTTCACGGGACCTCAAAATGGTGTTATCTTGCTTACTGATAGCGCGTTATGAAACGCGGATCGCCCACTTCGTATCTCAACCGATTAAGCCATGACCCGACATCTGTGGTGTGTGCACCATGCAGAAACTCCTTTGCTTACTGCCTATGCATAGAAATGCTCCGATTCTTTTTGTCTACAGGAAGGTATTTTGTACACATTTTATTGAATCATCGTTGCTACATTTAAGGCATTTCTGTTGACTCATTAACGTTTTGTCGTTCCACATATGTGAGTTGATCGAATCACATATGTGAGTCGATCGTTCCATATATGTGATTCGATCAACTCACATATGTGGAACGACAGTCTTATTAGGGCAAAATATAAAATCATTCTGATGTGAACCAACTTTCATCCGTATGTCTTACAGAATCCATCCTATAGAAAGGTCTCATGGGACGTTTAGAATCCTTTTCTACAGGGCATGATGACTCTATCTATAACACTGTGGGGGAAACGCACGAATGTAGAGCACACCCATTGCAACATGATTTTGTTGAAATAGACCACCGCAGTCGCAACGGTATCGTTTTATCGGCCTTAGAATGGGGCGTCGACTGTATTGATCAAGGATATGATACGTATATCGTAAATTTCACATACCTACTTCACTTCCTTATATCCAAATTTATCCCGCTTTTTGTCCATCAACTTAGAGCCTGTACGCTTCACATTGATCTTTACAGGTCTAATAATAAATTCGGGAACATTATACGAAAATAGATTGTAGACATTCTGCATAGGATTGCGTTGCGGTAGCATGAATGGCCTGGAAGCCTTACCATTTGCATCAATATGAGCAATATAAAGTCGGGTATAGAGTCCATCGTCGCGGCGGCTACTGAACACAAACCAGCGAGAGTTGGTACTCCAATCGTGAAAGCTTTCGGTATTATTACTGTTTACCTCCGTCATTGCACGATATTTGCCTGTTTTCAAGTTAAGCAAATAAAGATCGGCTTCACGATGCCATATCGAAAAATTGCCATAGTCAAACATTACAAACATTAGATACTTACCATCAAAAGAAGGCCGAGGGAAAGAAATACTCTTGCCTGTATTGTGAGCCGAAATAAGAGTGTCTACTTTGTTGCCGAAAGTGCCATGCTCCGCATCGAAATCAATGCTGCACAAACTATATTTAATTTCTTTGTACTGATCGGGAATCGTCTTGACATGAGCCGAACAGAAATAGAGTTTTTTACCATCTGCCGAAAAGACCGGAAAAGTTTCAAGAGCTCCTTTGGTCATGATGCGCGGGCATAGCAAGAGCTTGTTCTCTTTTGTATCATAAACCACTATATCCGATTCCTTATCGACCACCTCAATACGTTCGTTACGCACAGAATGGAAAGCCTGCTTCGTTGCATTATTGGAATAAGCGATGTATCGTCCATCCGGATGCCAATAAGGATAAACGCAGGAAGAAATAGTCTTTGCCGTTTTCGTATCCATGAACTTCTCGCTTCCGGGACCATTCATTTGCAGTACTGTTGCACCATGTTCGCCTCTGACGTGAAAGCTCACACAATCTGGATTATTATGCTTAAAAGCATGACAGTTGACGCAACTACCCGTAACGAGTGTGTTTTCTATAATTGGTGTCTGATCGAAATTGCTCAAATTGCGTTGATAGATCCCCATCTTGCTATAAACCTCGTACCCGGGAGCAATGAGGCGATATACCAATCCGTAATCAATAGTGTCGCCACTGATATGAATAACGAAATCCTTATATTTCTTCCATTGCTTATTTTTGTAGAAACAAACACTCACCGTGAGACTTTTACCCACATTTTCTTTCAAAATCTTTTTCCACTTTTTGATAGGAATATCAATAGCCTGATCTTCTTGATAATGTAAAGTTGTCTTAGTTCCTTTAATCACTACGTCTAGCAGATCAACCGACGGAGCAGCCATAAAGTTGAGCGGAGCAATATTCTGAGGTACAGTTACATTAACATAATCCGGATATATTTTCGGATACTGGTTACAAGCAATAGGATTGGTAACAGATTTTGTACAAGAAGTAACAAAAGCCGATAAAAAGACGAGAAGAAATATATTAAGGTGTTTCATATCTTTATTCTTTAATGAATTCATTTCTTAATCACTTACTTTGAGGCACTTGCCGACCAAGATATTTTAGAGCTTGCTGATAAGTATAAGGTACATGATCATACCCAATACTTTTGCCCAAGGGGAAACATTTGGCGAATTGCTGCATGTTGCCAGTGAGCAGATAATAGGCCATGAGATACTCAAAAGCCATTCTATTTTTGCGGTTGTGCACAAACAATGTACCCAGCATCATGTCTTTTTCGGCTTCGCTAAACAAAAAATCTTTTTGAGGTCTACATTTACGAAGCCAAGAATACTCGGGATCGGCATTGATAGCCTTTTCATTCCAAAGCAAAGCCATTGTACGATTAGCAAACTTTCTGTAGAAAATACTTTTCTGTAATATCTTCAAGTATTTGTAGGCCACTTTATATTCACCGTTAATGAGGTTCGTTTCGGCAAGACGCCTCAACACCCTCCCGCTTTTCTGATAATCGGGAGTTGCCTCCATCGCCTCAAAAGCATAACGTTGGGCTGTGTTGATAAAACCCAGTTGATAATAAACCTCACTTGTTACAAGCGGCAACGTGAAGTCGCGTTGAAAATCAGGCAACAGGCCTTGCGGATCACGCTGAAAGAAATCGAACATGTGATCGCTCATTTCTCCAGTCTTAGCTAAAGCCAAATTAAGATCGGCTACAGACATTGGAGTATTAGGCGATTTCTTTTGAGCTTTCTGAACGACTTTATCCCATTGTTTGGAGCGAATAAGAAAATCGTAATTCATTATTTCTTCCTTTTGCTTGTTGTAGCCATTGTAAAGAGCAAAAACAATAAGCAAAACGACACCAACAAATTGAGCTGTCGTACAAAAGAACGCATGTTTCTTCATGTCGGGAATAACAACAAACAAAATAGGGACAAGTACAACAGAAATCCATATAGAGAGATAGAATCCTACCCCAACTATCGGAAACCGATACCAATCGAATCCCAAATACAGCCGATCAAGCGGTGCCTGAACGAAAAACGAACAGGCGTAGGGCAGAAAGACAGCAATCAGCACCCCTCCTACCGTACCGATAATAGCACTGGTAGATGCATTTTCAAAATAAAAATACTCTATTACTATCGAGAGAAAAATGAATACCACGTACACTCCACCAACCATGACATAAAGCAAAGGAGCAAAAACGATAAGATAGACCATTCTGGTCCAACCATTTTCTATAAGCATATAAAAGGATGCCGCCAGCAATGTTATAATCAGACCCACAACTCCCGTCATCATGGTATTTTCGTCGCAAAGCATATTCCAATAGATAATGGAAGGAATAAACGTCAACAAAGTCCAATAGGATTGTCTCTTCATCATAGTCGATAAAAATAGAATCAACTCTTGAACGATCACCAACAAGACCGCAATAATAAGGGCACCTAGCTTGGGATAATAAAAGAATTGCGTCAAGAAGCTCCCCAGATATGCAGCCAATCCTCCAATATGATAAGACATTTGGGTAAAATAGTCGCCTGTAAATAGAAATAGCTGATATTGCTCTTGATAATAAATATGGTATTGATAAAAGAAGGCAAAGAATGTAAAAACTGCCAAGCCAAATACCAACGAGAAGATTTGATTTATATATTGTTTCATGACTATTTTATATGTATGTTATTTAAATTTTTCATTTTCTTTTTTCATCAGCCGTTCAATGTCGACCGCATTAAACGACAATTTACCTTTCGAGAGCTCCGGAATATTAAAAGATTTGAGGTTATCATCATAAAATGCAGGATATTTTTGTGGCAGGACAAAAGGTTTGTGAGCCTTGCCCGCACGATCTATATAGCAGAAGTATGGTTTGCCATAAAGCCCATCATCACGTTTGCTGGCAAAGACAAGCCAACGGCTATTCGAAGACCAACTATGATAAGTGTCGGAACGATTAGAATTGACAACGGCAAGCTTGTCTATAGTCCCGGTTCTTAAATTGATCATTTGCAAGTCTGCCTCCCGATGCCAAATAGGAAAAGTTCCATAATCGGCAACGGTATAGACCAGCCATTTACCGTCGGGCGATACTTTGGGATGACAGACGGAGTGCCCCATTAATCGGGCATTGTATATAGTATCAACTTTAGTGCCGAAAGTATGATTTGCGGCATTGAAAGAAATACGACAAAGGTTATATTTCAATCTCTTAATTTCTTTGGGAAGATCAACTCTCCTAGCCGTGCAGAAATAGATGTATCTGCCATCGGACGAGAATGTAGGAAATGTTTCTAAAACAGTACTGTCGGAAAGTTGAGGACAACTGTAAATAGTATTACGATCGAAATCGGCAACGAAAATATCCGATTTGGTATCATACACTTCAAGCCGTTTACTATCTACCGCATGAAAGGCAGGAATAATAATGTTTGAAGAGAATACACCATATCGTCCAGAAGGATGAAATCCGGCATAGACGCCAGACGAGATAGTCTGACTATTTTTTATATTCAACTTACGCAGCTTACCGTTACGATTCAGTATCGTGCCTCCGTTCTTACCGCGAACATAAAATAATGAAAGCTTTGGATCTTGATTGCCATATACATGGCAATTCATACAACTATTATCAACTAAATTATGATCACAAATAACATGTTCTTCAAAACCTTCCACACACCGCTCTACCAGTTGAAGATGATTCCACACTTCATAGTCAGGTTCGATAAGACGGTAGCTAAGGTAAGGATCTATTTTATCGGACGCAATTTGCCACTTGAAGGTTCGATATTGCACCCATCTTCCATTAATGCGTGCCGAGACTTTGACCTCAGCAGTTTTCCCTTTTGCCTCATTCATGAATTTCTTCCAAGCAGCTATCGGAAAACATATCTCGTGCCCCCTTTTATTTAGTTGAAGTACACTTTCGCCACACTGAGCCAAGCACTCTACAGCATCGGCATCGTTACGAAGTAGGAAATTGAGAGGAGCAATATTATAGGGGACTGTAATATCGGTATAATCGGGATACATAGGAGGTAGCACCGATAGTTTGTTAACATCCTTGGGCCGAGGGGTACATGCAACGAATACGCCAATAACCCAGACTAATATATAATAGAATCGTGTTTTCATCTTTTATTCATAAAATGAAAATAATACCAGTAAGTATGCCCGAATTTATCCCGTAAAGCCCAGCGGTTGCCCTTTGTTTGAGCGTAAATAGCAGTATACTCATTAAAATCTTTCAATAAGCTACCAGATATATGATATTTAGCACATTCTTCCGGTTTGGCTTTCGTCCCTGCTAAATAAATCAATAAAGCCTCCTGATAAAGACGTTTTGACCGCAACAAATAGAACGTATCATAGTCCCTTTTGAAGGATGAGATATCCTTTCTAAGCAAGTCATCGCACAGCAAATAGTCGAGAGCTGCAATATTTTGAGGATTAGAATGAAGCAATCCGGCCAGAACCAAACGATAATTTTCTGCACCTCTCAATGTATCAAGACGATTGATATATTGTCTTTTTTGTTGCAGTATTTCTTTTACTGTAGGAGCCTGCGAATCGGGCATACGCAGGGCCGCCCATTTACGATAAACAAACGTTTTTTGCAATATCCGAAGGTATTTCAGTGCAGCAGCAGTGTCATTATTCACAAGATTCACTTCTGCCAAACGCTTAATCATCCGAGCATTTCTGTTTTGATATGAAAAGACGCTTGCCAACATAGCAGAATGTTCATCGAATGTCATATCTCCACAGAAATTAAACACTTCGCCACCGATATACAAATCAATCATTGAAGCATTCGGCCCCAGTTTCATAAATAATCCCCGAGGCTGCTGAGTTATATTCAACAAGCTATCGGGTAATAGTCCACGTCTGGCTTGAACCAAATTATAGAAATAAGAGACTTCCGGCAAAGAGGCGTCCGATTGATGAACAATATTCAGTACTTTATCATAGTTGCCAAAATAGTATTCATTATCTAAAGCAAGTATTTTTTCCAGAGTGAAATTAGGTTTTTGGAACTCACCTACGCCGGGATAACTCAAGCTTGTCTGCCAGGTGAGCAAATAATGTGCCCGCATAGAAAGCGGAAAACCAGCAGCAAGCACAAACAATACCAGTTTTATCCACCCTTTGGGCTGGCCAATATCATGAAGGACGACCAATAAAACAAAAACAAAACATCCGTAGCCAAACATCCAATAGGCCAGAATAACAAAAGCAACAGCAACAACCCACTTGATCCATTCCTTGCATATCAAACAATATAGCAGAAACAATCCCATAGATCCGATAAGAGCAGCAGCAGATGATAATCTAAAATCGGCACGGAAATAAAAGATGGCCTCAACAGTCATTACGACAAGAGCAATCACAAAAGAAAACCTTCCACACAGGCAACGTTCAAAGCTTCTGCGAGTAAAGTCGCCCAGTAAAAGCAATACAATAGTTAAAATAGCAGCTCCTGCAAATCTATAATAAAAGAATTGTGTCAGGAAGTCCCCGCCCATACATGCCAACCAAGCTGGCTTGCTAAAATAAGTATTCAGATAATCGGCGGAGAATAAAAATAATTGAGTCTGCTCTTTATAGAAGAAATGGTAAGAATAGAATACCTGGAAAAACACAAAACAGGCAATTGCCCATAGAGCAATGATTCCGTAAGTGTAATATATAGATAGACGGCTTCTCATAATAAAATACTAAAGAATTCCTTACTTTTTCGGTTCAAATAGAGGTTTCAACAGCGTTTTATCAGCAGGAGAAAGCCAAAATGAACACTGACCATATAAGAACTTACCCAATGTATTAGTCTTTTGTTGTTTCAGCAATTTAATACTAAAGTTCTTCATCTCTTTGTCTGCCGAATCGATCTTGGCAGCCCAATTCAAGGAATCTTTCACTAAATGTTTAGATCTAATTGCTTCGTAGGCTTTTCGAGCCATTTGCATAAATGCAATCTGTTTGTCCTTCCAAAGTTGAAGTGCTTCATTCTGAGGAGTTCCTTTGGCGACACTATTCTTGTTGATGGAGATTTTAATAACTCCCTTTTCAGTAATAACCAATAATTCTTGCATTTCTAATCTATACAAAGGCTTCATCCTAAGAATAGAAATCCTTTCCGTATCACCCTTAAACTCAAAATATCCATCTTTTATCTTGAAAGAATCAACATTTGTACGATTTGCATTTTCCATAGGAACTAAATACATCCACTGCCCGTCATACTTATGAGAAGGTAACCTACCCTCTATGGTATATAAAGATTTTCCGGTACAAGATAAAAGACAAACAACAGCGAATAGATATATTAAGTTTTTCATAATTTTTTTAGTATATGTGTTGAATATACAAAAGTACATATTTTATTTTAAAAACAACTCAATATTCAGTATTTCATCAGTTTTGGTTGATAAACTATCACTTTTCAGCATTCCTGTAAATTCTCAAGCCATAGGCCTATACTATCTTATCTATTTTCTGAATACCCTCTCTACCTATCATTACCCGATAACGATAATAATCGGTAGTAATCCCTTGGTACCTACACTGAATGATATAATTGATATAATACACCTTCGGCGCTTTTACACTATCGAATTCCTCTTCTCCAAGACTGACAAAGACAGGCACGCTAGGATTGTCCATTTTGTGCATAAATTCAAAAAGATTGATGCGAATAATATCATTCACCCCTATAAAGGGATAGTGATTTATTCTATTTATGTTGGCTTTATTAAGATGTACTTTTTTGCGATATAACATGATCTGCTCATCTATTCCCCTCCGAGTTTCCAAAAGCGAAGTACGCCCTCTTTTCTCTTTAACCTGTTCAGGTAACTTATTGGAAGTAATGTAGTCAAATCCTTCTTTACACCAGCCTAATTCCCTTTCGTGGATGCTCATGATTATCTTATAATCAAAGAATTTGGTACCCATTTTATAGGCAAAATAATATCGTATCAACTCCTTTATACGATCTTTGAACATATAGCTTACGACTAGAGCAATAAAAAGCGGCAAGGTAAAATTGCCAAATGTCTTTTGAAACGAGAAAGCGATGACAGTAGCGAAAGTCATTGAAATACCTGCAGCGAGCATAAAAGCCACTTGCTCAATGAAAAACGTATTGTGCCTTTTCTGTGCTTTCAAATAGAGATTACTCTCTGCGTATTTTTTCAGAAGTCCGGCATTATGAACAAATGCTCTATTATTATCGTCATCATCAGGCTTAATAGAAATATATCCTTTCTTCTTTTTGTATGCCAATTCTTTATCCAACAGCACAAAAAGCTCTTTTTTGACATGCTCCCATACAGCTTGTTGATTCTCTTTTAGATAGTTGGCCAACAAAAATAAATGCTGCTCAGTAACATTTGAGATGAACTCATCCGCACATCGATAATATCCATCTATCGGAACATTTATACTTTTCTCCACATCCTGCTGTAACGATCTTAATTGCAACAACACGCTACTCACGGAATTAATCAAGCTTTTTGTCTGTTGCAAATGATCAGTAGTACCTTCTAAATATATTTTTTCATAGGCATTTCTGATAGCGCTCTTATAAATAGAAGCATACATTTTGACTTGCGATTCGAAATTCTTCAATGCTTTTTCAGAAGCATTAGAAGAAGCGTTCAGGTATGCACCTTTCAACAATAAAAACGGCATATTGTTCTCTTTAGCCATATCGGCTAAATGAAATATCGGAGTGATGAGCCGCAAGTGAGAATGGACATCCTTATAAAATAATTCCTTCGGATAGGTGCGCCTATTAATGTCTAAGCTGTCGGGAATAAACATCCAAGTATTCATCACAAAATCACTTCTTGGCATTTTTTGCCGAGCAACATATCCTACTTTAAGTTCTATAGTATATTGATCGTGTATTTTGGCCTGAACATCTATCATCCTTTACATTCCCAATTTTTATACGGATTCTTTATTAAGGAGGAATTATAATATCGCCTATCACCCGTCACTTCTTTTCCCAACCAAGAAGGGCGTTCAAAGAAAGCATTTTCGTCGGGCAGCTCTATTTCAGCAACTGTAAGTCCCTCGTTATCGCCATAAAATTCGTCTACTTCATAGATATATTCACCTGCTCGAACCAAATATCGAGTTTTATCAACAATACCCGGTTCGCAAAGTTGCAAAAGGTCATGAGCGTCGTCAATTGATATTTCTTTTTCCCATTCAAAACGACTCGTACCAGTAGCATTACTTTGTCCTTTTACAGTGATGTAAGCTTTTTCATCCATAGTACGCACTCGTACCGTTCGACCAGTAGCCGAAGACAAATAACCCTGTATGACATGCACGGCTTTAAAAGCTTCATTCTTAAAAGTTTCGTCAGCAATCAGAAATTTTCTTTCTATCTCTAAGGACATATAATCTTGTATATTTTAAAATTAAAGGAGCAATAACAAGGAGATACTTTGCCAAAAATAGTATTTTCCTGACACATGACCAAAGAGAAAAATAAAAAAGTCGGATATACTATAAACATAGCATATCCGACAATATCAATTATTATTTATAGAATACCCTTCTAATATTCTAAATTTGCCAAGCGTTTGTAGTTATTGTAGCGCCATTGAGAATTATCTTTAGCAGCTTCAAACAACTCATCAGCTTCTTGCGGGAACATCTTCTTTAATGATAGATAACGAACTTCACCTGTTAAGAAATCTTTGAATTCATCCCAATTAGGTTCTTTACTATCAAGTATAAACGGATTCTTTCCTTCTTTCTCCAACATTGGATTGTAACGCCATAGGTGCCAGTAACCGCAGGCAACAGCTTTTGCCTCTTCTGTCTGACTCTTACCCATGCCAGCCTTCAATCCATGGTTAATACAAGGAGAATAGGCAATAATAACACTCGGTCCATCATAAGCTTCAGCTTCGCGGAAAGCCTTCAATGTTTGAGCTTGATCAGCACCCATTGCTACTTGAGCAACATATACATAGCCGTATGTAGAAGCCATCAAACCAAGATCCTTTTTGCGAATTCGTTTGCCTTGAGCCGCAAATTGAGCAATAGCACCAAGAGGAGTGGCTTTAGAAGCCTGACCACCGGTATTAGAGTAAACTTCCGTATCAAGAACAAGGATATTGACATCTTTACCTGTAGAAATGACATGGTCTAAACCACCGTAACCTATATCATACGAAGCGCCATCTCCACCGATAATCCACTGACTGCGTTTAACCAAATACTGCTGCAATAAAGCAATTTCTTTGCAGAACGAGCATTTATCTTTTGCAGCTTCAACCATTGGAATGATTTCTTCTGCCAAAGCCTTTGACTGGTCGGCATCGTTATAGTTATCAAGCCAGTTTTGGAAAAGTTGTTTAGTCTCCTCAGGAGTATTTTCAGCAGCAATTGCGCCTTTCATTAACTCTGCGAGACGCTCACGCATCTTTTCAGAGGCGATTTGCATACCAAGACCGAACTCACAAAAGTCTTCGAATAGAGAATTGGCCCAAGCAGGACCATAGCCCTTTGCGTTAGTCGTATAAGGAGTAGAGGGCACGGATGCAGAATAAATAGAAGAACAACCTGTTGCATTGGCAGCCATTTCGCGGTCGCCAAAAAGTTGGGTGATTAATTTCACATAAGGAGTTTCACCACAACCGGAACATGCACCAGAGAACTCAAACAAAGGAGTTGCAAACTGAGAGTTTTTCACATTGGCCTTAATGTCAACCAAATGCTGCTTTGTCTTGACATTGGTTGAACAATATTCCCAATTTTCAGCCTCACCCATTTGACTTTCGAGATGAGCCATAACAAGAGCCTTGCCACCTTTCTTCGGATTTCCAGGGCAAACATCCGCACAATTGCTACAACCCATACAATCCAAAACATCAACTTGGATACGGAAAGTCATACCATCGAATGCTTTACCGACAGCCTTCAATTGATCAAATTTAGCTCCTTTTTGTTCTTCTTCATCAAGAACGAAAGGACGAATTGAAGCGTGAGGACAAACATAAGAACAACGGTTGCATTGAATACAATTCTCCGGATTCCAAACCGGAACAAAAGCAGCAACACCACGTTTCTCATATTTGGATGTTCCTACTTGCCATGTACCATCTTCGATACCTTTGAAAGCAGATACAGGAAGTTTGTCTCCATCTTGAGCATTAATAGGGCGAACTACTTCGTTGATGAATGCAGGATCATTGTTTTGTTCTTCTTCTTCATCTTTCAAATTAACCCATGCCTGATCAACATGAAGTTTTTTGTATTCACCGCCGCGATCAACAGCCGCATAATTTTTATTAACAACATCTTCACCCTTCTTACCATACGACTTAACGATGAATTTTTTCATTTGCTCCACAGCCAATTCTACAGGGATCACTTGTGCAATGCGGAAGAAAGCCGATTGCAGGATCGTATTGGTACGATTGCCCAAACCTATTTCCTGAGCTATTTGAGTAGCATTGATATAATAGACCGTGATGTTTTTCTGAGCAAAATACTTTTTGATTTTAACAGGTAGATTTTTGCTCAATTCTTCTTCATTCCAGATGGTATTCAACAAGAATGTACCATTAGGACGAAGCCCCGCTGTAACATCATACATTTTCAAATAAGCCTGAACATGGCAAGCGACAAAATTTGGAGTATTTACCAAATAACTAGAACGGATCGGTGCATCACCGAAACGCAAGTGTGAACAAGTAAAACCACCCGACTTTTTCGAATCATACGAAAAGTAAGCCTGACAATGCTTATTTGTATTGTCACCAATGATTTTTACAGAGTTTTTATTTGCGCCAACAGTTCCATCCGCACCCAAGCCATAAAATTTCGCTTCGTACATACCTTCACCTCCCATAGCGATTTCTTCTTCTTGAGGAAGAGAAGTGAAAGTGACATCATCAACAATACCAATAGTAAAGTGATTCTTCGGCTCATTCATCTTCAAGTTATCGTAAACAGCAAGAATCTGAGCAGGAGTAGTATCTTTAGAACCCAAGCCAAAACGTCCGCCAACAACTAATGGAGCATCAGCCTTAGCAAAATAGCTATCTTTTATATCCATAAACAAAGGTTCGCCATTACTGCCCGGTTCTTTGGTACGATCGAGAACAGCAATACGTTTACATGTTTTAGGCACAGCCTCTAAGAAGCGTTCCGTAGCAAATGGACGAAACAAATGCACCTCTACAATACCAACTTTCTGGCCTTTGGCATTAAGATAATCTATTACTTCACGAGCAGCTTCACAAACAGAGCCCATTGCAATAATGACGCGATCGGCATCGGCAGCTCCATAATAATCAAATAAATGATGAGAACGTCCGGTAACTTTCCCTATCTCGTCCATATATTCTTGAACAGTTTCGGGGATTGATTCGTAAAAACTGTTAGAAGCCTCTCTATGCTGGAAGAAATGGTCAGGATTCTCGGCCATGCCACGAGTTACAGGATGCTGAGGATTCAATGCACGAGCACGGAACTCTTCAACAGCTTTCATATCTACCAACGGAGCCAGATCATCATTCTCCAGACATTCAATTTTCTGAATTTCGTGAGATGTACGGAATCCATCAAAGAAGTTTATAAAAGGAACACGAGTCTTAAGAGTTGCAAGGTGAGCTACACCAGACAAGTCCATGACTTCCTGAACAGAACTTTCACAAAGCATTGCAAAGCCTGTTTGGCGGCATGCCATTACATCTTGATGATCACCGAAAATACAAAGAGCATGACTGGCAAGAGAACGAGCTGAGACATGAAAAACGCATGGCAGAAACTCTCCTGCAATCTTATACATATTAGGTATCATTAAGAGCAAACCTTGGGAAGCGGTATATGTCGTAGTCAGCGCGCCAGCCTGCAATGAGCCGTGAACTGTACCAGCTGCTCCAGCTTCAGACTGCATTTCTTGCAGCGTTACTGTCTCTCCAAAGATATTTTTACGTCCTTGGGCAGCCCACTCATCAACATGTTCAGCCATCGGTGAAGATGGGGTGATGGGATAGATAGCAGCTACTTCGGTGAACATGTAGGATACATGTGCCGCAGCTTCATTTCCATCACACGTGATAAATTTCTTCTGTTTAGTCATAATTATTATTATTAAAAATAAATTTTTTTAGTACAAAAAGCCAAAAAGCCAAAGAGGAATCAAACTATTCTCTCCCGTCTTAATATCATCTTTTAAATAGAATACATTCTTACGCAACTTCTCTCTTACCCTTTTATAATTCATTTTGAATTCATATTTATCATCAATAACAAAAGAAGACCCTTTATCGCCTTCATTCACTTGATGATCTTTCCACAGCGTATTGACAATAAAAGTATTGTATATATCAGACAAGGTGCTTTCATGAGGATATATCGTATACATTAAATTCGAATTATGGAGCAAAACTCTTGCCGGCTTCTTCGGGAATGATTCACCCGACGCATATACCATATTAATAAGACGTGCATCAGCCAAATACTTAATATAATTCATCACAGTTGCCCTTGAAGTATGTATATCAGTAGCAAGCTGACTAACATTCGGAGCTTTAGGTCCCGCTATTGCCAACCTATACAACAGTTCTTTTATTTTGGGCAAATATTTTAATTCTATTTGTTTTATCAATAAGATATCTACCTCAATCATCATATTCATCGTTTTCAGCAGGTTCTCCGAATAGTTACGCTTTTCCAAGAAGAACGGGTAATAGCCATGATGTAGATAATCCTTAAAATAATCCAGAGGATTAACTTTGGATATGATCTCTTTAGAAATGCTTTTATGAGATTTCAGAATATCTTCAAAAGCGTACGCTGACAAATTCAACCCAGCCTTTAGATTCAAGAATTCTCTAAAAGAAAAGCCCGATAAGTTATAACTTTTCACAATACCGTTCAACTCAGGATTTTCCTCTTTCAAACGCATCACAGATGAACCGGCAAAAACAATTTTCAAATTTGGAAAGCGGTCGTAGCATTCACGGAGTTCTTTACTCCAACAGGGATGTTTGAAGACTTGATCAATTAGCAATACTTTTCCACCCTGGCGTTGAAAGTAATCCGCAAAATCGACAATACTATGACTCGAAAAATAAAAATTATTCATGTTAATAAACAAGCACTCCCTATTCGTTCCGTATTTTTCTTTTGCGTATTCCAACAAAAAAGTAGTTTTCCCTACCCCACGAGCACCTTTGATGCCTATTAAGCGATCATCCCAATTGATTTCATCCATCAAATGTCTTCGAACCAATGGTTTAGTATGCTCTATCAGATAAGTATGTGTACGAAAGATTGATTCCATAATATCTTATTCTTCAAATCAGTTGCAAAGATACATTTAATATTTAATTTTGTCATCTCCAGATTGCAATTTTTTCGTTTTTATTTAATATTATGACTAAAAGCAATATTTCCTGAATGAAGAATCCATATATTTGTGATAGATTCCAACAGAATGAACGAGAAACGAGAATATTTATATCATTTTAATCCGGGGCATGATATGGCATTGGCAAACGGCCATGCAACTTTTATTCCACCATTAGCCGTACAGCAAATGCAACGTGATTTATCATTGTTGCCTATATGGTATGCAACAGATAAGGGGATAGTACTAAGCGAAGATATTTTCGCTATGGATTTTATAGCAAAGCTAAGCTCCGTATCGCCCGCCTTTAAATCACGCGATATCAGGGCTATATGTCCTACAGCACTTCCTCAAATCTTTCAATCATCCGATACCATCTGGGATATCCAACCATGGGGATGGGATTGGGCCGAAAAAGCCTATCTACGACGTTGTGGGATACCAGATTCTTTCATTCCGTCCAACGAACAAATAGAAGATATCATTCATCTTTCAAACCGGCGGACCGCCGTTGATCTGTTACCTCGCCTTTGCATCAACGACCATTATATTGGCGAATCGTACTATTACGAAAGTATATCTCCTTGTTTTCAATTCGTCGAATCTCACGCAGCATGTGTCTTCAAAGCCCCCTTGTCTGGTAGTGGGAAAGGTCTCAACTGGTATCGAGACGGGAAATATTCATCACCTTTCGAACGCTGGTGTCACCGTCAATTATCTACTCAAGGCGGAATCGTTTGCGAACCGATATACAACAAGACGTATGATATGGCGATCGAAATACATATTGATTATTCAGGCAAAGCCTCTTTCCTCGGCTATTCTTTTTTTAATACAACTCCTACTGGAGTTTACCGCTACAATCTTTTAGTGCCAGACAGTTATTGTTCCAACACGTCCTATATGCAAAACATACGTTGTGAGTTAATCCCACACCTACTTACCGAAGTAGAAACGATATATAGAGGTCGCTATACCGGTTACATAGGAGTTGACATCATGATCTGCCCGAATAAAACGGGGCAACCAACTCTTATTCATCCTTGCGTTGAGATCAACACTCGTTTGACCATGGGAATTTTGGCACACAACATATACAGCCAATACATTTCCCAAAAACATAAAGGGGAATTTCATATAGATTATTATCGTAAAGAGGACGAAGCGCTTGCATTCAATCAGGACATGCAAGAAAAGCACCCTCTAGAGACAGAAGGAAAATACATTTCAAAAGGCTATCTTTCTTTAACGCCAGTATACAAAAACACTCACTCTCATGCTTGGATTATAATAGAATGATCCAAGACAATAGCGACTGTTTGTTTAGTATATAAAAAAGATAGATTAAACGAATACCTTTAAGGCTTAATAAGCAAAACAGATATTTTTAGAATCTAAAATTTTAATATTTTTTTTATATTTAGTCAAAAGATTATTACTGTTCTATCAACAGTAATAATAAAAGCTAACAGTTGATTGATATACAGAATATTAAATAAACAGGAAGATAAATAATATCAATATAGTATCGCAAATTGATAATTATTTGATAAAATAATATCAGTTAATTCTCTAAAAAATTCATAATTTTGTAGCATTTACTAGACGATACAAAAAAATAATATCATGAAGAAAGCACTTATTCTCTCGTTGTTACTTTTTATACATATTGCAACTTTACTTATATAAAGGGTAAAAGAGTCCGTATAATGGTAACTTCCAATCACAATAATTGGATTTGCCGTAGGGAGACTTATTACTATTTTGCAATAAATGTTTTAAAGCGAAATGTTTCGCTGCAGTAAGACGAATAAGACAAATGGATATGGGAGCGCTTAGAACTCCTAGACTAATTATAATTATAACAACTAGACTTCAACTTTTAAAACCAAATTAGGATTTTTAAATTTATGAGATTTCTCAATTTATTAGACACAAGTTCTTATACTTTTTTCAGCCTCTTATGTTTTTCTATTGTAGCATGTAGCAGCAGCAGAAATTCATACAATGGAAATGAAGTAGATTCCAAAATATTGAAAGTCAATCCCACCACTATTAATATTTCTGCTAATGCTACAAAGATCACTCTAAATATTTCAGCTGACGATTATTATTACGTAAAGAGCAGAAACTCATGGGTTACCCCAGTTACAACTTCTGCTGTAAAAACATCTACTTTTGAATTAACAGTGGCTGAAAACAAAGGGTATCTACAACGCATTGACACAATCAATATTACAATGGGGGCTAGCAATCAGCAAGTCATTATTATTCAAAAAAGAAGAGAAACAATTGCTATAGTTCCTGACAAAAGCGGAATGGAAAACGATGCGATGAAACTAGTCAATCAAATTAGAGCAGGGTGGAATTTAGGAAACAGTTGCGAATCAAATAATGGGAAATACTTTGATTCAAATAATTTTTCAGGGAGCGAAACACTATGGGGAAATACGACTACAACAAAAGACATGATTACTGCTGTTAAAAATGCAGGATTCAACGCCATTCGTATTCCTGTTTGTTGGGGCGCTCATCTTTCGGATGTTTCTAATTGGACGATTGATGCTACATGGATGAGCAGAATCAAAGCGATTATTGACTATGCTTATAGCCAAGGGATGTATATTATTCTTAATTCTCACCATGATGGATGGTTTGAATTTGATTGTGATGCAAAAGACTCCGCTTATGTTCGACCTCGAGAAGAGGCTATGTGGACGCAAATAGCTCTTACGTTTAGAGATTATGACGAGCATCTTATTTTATCAGGTATGAATGAGCCACACGACCAGAAAAACAATGATTGGAATGCTCCATCTCCCGAAAGAGCAAAAGTGCAGAGTATCTATGAGCAAAAATTCATTAATGCCATACGTGCAACAGGAGGCAAAAACACTTATCGCTGCCTAATGATCCAATCATGGTGTTGCAATCCTTCATATTATTCGTTTTTCACTATGCCAACCGATATCACATCCAACCGATTGATTTGTGAATTTCATTATTACAATCCTTGGAATTTTTGTGGAATCGATGATTCATCATGCGTTCGTTTTTGGGGAGATGATTATAAACAATATGGAAACATATCCACTTATGGAACAGCAGATATGATAAATAGTGATTTTGCGACCTTAAAATCTACTTTTATAGACAAGAACATACCCGTTATTATGGGCGAATTCGGAGTGAACAGACACACATTCACATCGACTGAAATAACAAACGGCTTATATAATAAAGGAGAAGAATCTCGTGATTATTATCTCAAATGGTTAGTTTCTACAGCTAAGTCTTATGGCATACCATGTTTTTATTGGGATAATGGAGCCCTCGGAAACAATCAGCCCACGATGAATGTAATGAAATCCGGTTCAGACGCTTTTGCACTCTTTAATCGTTCCAGCAATCCTGCAATGAATATATATGATCCGAAAGCAGTAAATGCTATAATGGAAGGTGCTCAAACAAGCTCTCCGAATTAATCACATTATCGCTAGATTACCTATTGACTATATACAACAAAAAACTTAACTGAAAAAATGATGATTACAAAAAACGAATTACACTTTTTAGATTTTCTGTAGCAAAGCACTATTTTTGAAGAATTACAACACTTTAATTTTACTTTCGATAAAAAAATAGAAGAAAGTATTATTTAAGGATAAAATTGTATTTGCTACAATTACTAAAACTAATTAATTTTGCTGTGTTCATTTAGTTGAATGAAGAACACGAAGTTCGACTTAAAATTGAAGAACACTATTATCTTTATAAACTTTAAATAAAAAATGTCCGCATGAAAAACATTCTTATGTTTTTAGTAGCAGTATTAATGAGCTGCCACATCATCGCACAAAACACTGTTACAGGTACTGTTATTGATGGAAGCGATAACACTCCTATTATTGGTGCAAGCGTTATGGTCAAAGGAACGACATTGGGAATTACGTCCGACATTAACGGTCAATTTTCTCTGAGAGTTCCTGCAGGTAAAAACACATTGGTTATCTCCAGTGTAGGTTACAAAACCCAAGAGGTTAACATTTCTGGAAATAAAGTAATTAAGGTTACTTTAGCATCTGATACAAAACAACTTGAAGAAGTTGTTGTTATAGGTTACGGCGTCCAAAAGAAAAAGCTAGTTACCGGTGCTACACTACAGATTAAAGGTTCTGATATTGCGAAATTGAACACAACAGGTGCTCTTGACGCTTTACAATCTCAATCACCAGGTTTGAATATTGTACAGTCTTCCGCTCAACCAGGTGAAGGTTACAAAGTCAATATCCGCGGTTTAGGTACCAAGAATTCTTATTCTCCACTATATGTCATTGATGGTGCTGCAGGTGGTGATATCAACGCTCTCAATCCTGCCGATATTGAGTCTATCGATGTATTAAAAGATGCCGCATCATGTGCTATCTATGGTGCTCGTGCTGCAAATGGCGTTATTTTAGTTACTACAAAACAAGGTAAGTCGGGAAAGATGTCAGTATCTTATGATGGCTACTATGGCTGGCAAAATGTTTATAAATTACCAACATTGTTGAATGCTAAGCAATATATGGAAGTAATGGATCAAGTATGCTTTAATCAAGGTAACGACGTTACATACGACTGGAAAAGTTATATGCCAACTTCTCGTTATGAAGCTTACATGAATGGAACTAATTCTGGTACTAATTGGTTAGAAGCTATGCGCAACAAAAATGCTCCTATTACCAACCATGCAATTAATATCACCGGTGGTAATGATATGTCTAAATTTTCGCTTGGTGTATCTTATACCAATCAAGAAGGTATATTCGGTAAACCAGTTCAGTCAACTTTCGAACGTACTACTGTTCGTTTAAACTCTGATCATATAATTTACAAAACGAATGATCGTGACATCATAACATTTGGTGAGACATTGAATTATATGTATAAGACCAAATATAGGGCACAGAACGAAGCGTATATAATAGAGTGGCACAAGAAACATACGCAAACGCCTACAAACAAACGGATTGAGGCACACGTAGAATATTCGGACGTGCAAAACGAAATGTATAAAACGAGGGATTTAAACGGATTGAGAGTGGATTTATACCGGTGATAAAGAGACCATGACGGATTGTGGGGATATTTATAAGGCTATGCAGCGCGCACGGTCTTTTTTTGTGCCTTCTTATATCCTTATAAGCTTGTTTAATGGGGTTTTGCGTATAAGTTAATGCAGATTATTTAAACGGGCTTAAAACGGCTCATTAACTACATCGTAAATATGAATCTAAAGGATATTTCAAATATTTATAAAGTTGTTTTTGGCACTTGGGGGTACGCTTGGGTGGTACAACTTGGGGGTACAAAAACAACAACTTGGGGGTACAAATTGTGGCAAAACGGATGCCGATAGAGGGGGGTAAAATACCTATATTTTTAAGTTTAAACGTAAAAAACGGGCGATAGAAGGGGGTAAAATACTAATGAAATTGCAAATAAGGACACTCATAAAGCCTGCAGAATAAGGTTTTGCGAACTTTATGAGTGTAAAAAAGGGGGTAACATTGGTCCTTTAATAAATAAGGATTATCGTTTCATTATAAATTTTGCGCCGAATCTAGTATTCCGTCTCCATTCTTATCTAATATTTCAGTTGAGTAGGTGAAGTTCATCGATTTTGGTAAAGTAAACGGATGAACTTTAAATTTTGACCAACTAAAAGAGCCATAAAGCGTTGATTCTTTATTTTCCGCAGTAAATGTCCTATAATCATCAAAAGTACAAACCAAATCTAATTTATCATAAAATTCATCTATCCTAAAGGTTGTGTTTGGATAATCACCCGCAAAAAAATTTCCGCCTTTTTGATATTCGACTTCGTTATGTATATATATGGTTATAGACACCGTATTAATACGGACCAATAAAGTATCATTTTTAAATATATAACTTTTTCCGATAATAGTATTGTCTTCATCAGAGGATTTACTACAGCTAAATAGCGCAGAGGCTATTATAACTAAAAATAATATTTTTTTCATAATGTGTTATTAAATTTATTCTAAACTAACAGAACCCACAACTAAGGCCACACCGGTAATATCACACAGCGGTATTTTGAACGGGGGATAATCTTTATTGTCACTAATCGCGGTATAATTTGTTTCATCGTCACCCGGAAATATACGTTTAACCAATAATCCTTGATCACGCGTTGCGATTACGTGTGTTTTGTTCCATTGGATAAACTTACAATCCCGGAGTATGGAGCAAGCAATAACATCACCGGGATATAAATGAGGCATCATGCTGTCGCCGGAAACCTCTATCATAAAATCAACATTGCAATGCCTAAATTTTGGTATGATATAATAATCTTTAACGTCTGTTTCTTGTATACAGAAGTCGGTACCACCAAATCCTGCCGCAACTTTTTCGATCACCAGAGGTATGGGGTGTGATCCGTTATTCGCAACATCTAATATGTGGTGTGCGTGTATTTTAATATCGGGTTGTGGCAATGAGGTCACAGAGATGGGGGCCTCTGGTGGTTTTAGCATCTGACCGCTTCCGGTAAGAAGCCAACCTGGGCATATATTCGCATTTGCGCATATTTTTTCTAGAACATCATAAGAAGGTTTGCCTCTTCTTGGCCCAGTTACGTTAGCGATTACGCTTGGGGCAACCCCTATCTTATCGGCAAAAGCCTTTTGACTTCCGCCAAATACATCCCTTTTAATAGTTTCAAACCTTTCGTTAATGTCCATTTGCGAATTATTATAAATGCAAATGCGATTTTTTTCTTCAAAATGTTTTGTAAATTCGCAAATGCGTATTATATTTGTAGCGCGTTCAACGAAGAACGTGCGCCAAAGATAGCAAAATTTAGCGGGAACAACCTATAAATTTATAAAAAACATATAATATGACACACAGAAATTTTTCCATCGCCCTTCTTTTCATTAATGAAGGTGACAAAAGGGACGAAGCCTTCTTTTGTCAAGAATTCGATACTATGGCCGAAGCGCTAAGGGAGGCAAAAAGAAACCTACGAGAAAATCACGAATACGGGAAGCCGGGAGACGCCTACCTCGTCACCCTATACGATCCACAGAAAGACGAGTTTACCTGTGACCTCTTTACACTTACCTATGATGGCAAAGATTATGCCGAGGAACTATGTACCAACCATTAAAATACAACACTATGAAAAAGTTTATCAAGACCCCGTTTAACAACGAGATTAAATGGTTTAACGCGTTGACGCGCGGGCAGAGGACGCGCATTCTCTATGCTGCGTTAAGTGCTTCGGTTTTTCTTTGCGTCACCAGCTCCAGTATTTTGGTCGAGACCCTTCTACTAATCAATGCCTTTGTGGCTGCCAGACTTTGTAGAAAAATAGATGTTAACAGTTTAGGAGATTAAGATATGAGCGAGATAAAAGATTTTAAGATTGAGGACGTGCGGTTTGTGCTGGATGCCGCCGACGACGTACGCGAGAAGATCGCCCGAACATTCGGGGTGACATCAAAAACAGTGTTCAACGCGCTTACATATAACGAAAAGAGAGGTTTTACGGACATGGCGATAAGAATACGCAAGATGGCCATAGAAAACGGTGCCGTGGAAATGGTTACCCTGCCGGCTGCCGTGATAGCCGACTATGCCGACGAGCTGAAAATAATGAAATTTACAGGCGCGAAGTAACTTAAAAAGGACTGGACATGGAATATTACGGTAATATATTGTGCGTTTCAGCGCGTGAACTTGTTAGTAGTGGCATAATGTCAAACGACAATTATAAAATTATGTTACACCGCAACAAAATAGACGTTGTACGCAAGGCACACGGAACGGGTAATTATGCGTTGGTTGCCGTCGACAGTTTACCTGAAAAGTACAGGACAAAGGTGAAAGAACTTTATCCGGAAGGTGATAAGACCAGGCTTACGGAATGGATAAAAAAGAACTATGAACGCGACCAAAACGCGGTCGTCTTCTTTAATTCCGCGCGCCTTCCGGAAGACAAAATAAAAGAATATGTTATTAACGCGTCAGTGCTGAATACTTGTATAAAGTTATACGATCGCGCCGCGACAGCCAATAAATTGTTTGGCGGACGTTACAACTGGGACAAAATGGCCGCCGTCATAGAGGGCCTGCGTGATATGTATGGTCACACCCTTCCGGCCTCGACGCTTCGCTTCCGTAAAAAGGTATCGGAGTATAAACGCGACGGATATTCTTGTCTGATAAGCGGAAAATTTGGAAACCAAAGCGCCCGGAAAGTGGACGAAAAGACGGAACGTCTTATACTAAGCATCACCACACTACCCAATAAGCCATGGAATACCAGTGTGGCCGAAATATATAATCAGTTTATTTGTGACGGGCTGGAAGTTTTTGACCCCGAAACAGGTGAAGTATTCAACCCGGACGACTTTGTCGACAAAAAAGGCGAACCGATGGCGCTAAGCGAAACGACGATAAATAATTATTTGAACCGCCCGAAAAATAGAGCCTTGATTGATCACATCCAACTAAGCCATACGACATACATGCACGAAGTCATGCCACACGTACACCGCCACGCCCCCGAATTTTCATTCAGCAAAATATCATTCGATGACCGCGACCTTCCGCGTAAACTTAACGATACGAAAGCACGCCCGAAAGCATACTATGCGTATGACGTCGCCAGCCAATGCGTGGTCGGGCATGCTTACAGTCGAAACAAAAACACTGATCTGGTGATAGATTGTTTTCGCAGCCTGTTTACACTGATAGAGCGCAACGGTTGGTGTTGCCCCGCACAGGTAGAGGTTGAAAACCACCTTATGACACAATGGAAAAGCAGTTTTCTTCGTGCCGGCGTCATGTTCCCGTTTGTTCGTTTTTGCGCTCCACAGAACTCACAGGAAAAATATGCCGAACAAATGAATGGCGCGAAGAAACGCAGCATAGAGCACAAAAACCATATCGGTATCGGGCGTTTCTATGCCAAAGGGCGTAATTATCGAACCGAGAGTAAAAAGATATTTGATGAAAAGAATGATACCTACGAAGATAGGGAATATTACACATGGGATCAGCTCATAGCCGAAGATCTGGCAGACATCAACGAATTTAATAATAGTCTTCACCCCAACCAGAAGAAGTACCCGGGAAAAACACGCTGGGAGGTGCTTTGTGAAAACATGAACCCCACGTTGCAGCCCATGGATCGCAGCATTTGGGCGCGCTATATAGGGCAGCATGTCAGTACATCGATACGAAGAAACTCATATTGCCGCGTCGACGGCGTTGACTGGTGGTTATCACGCACCGAAGTGATCGAAGCGTTGGCGCCCAATAACTGGAAAGTGGATGCCTATCTTCTTCACAACACGGAAGGTAGGGTAACCGACGTTTGGATCTATCAAAACGACCTGCTGCTGGATAAGTTACAGGATATAGGAACCTTCAATACCGCCGACGCGGAACAGACAGACCGCGACCGTCAAATATTCATTGAGCAGCAAAAAAAGATTTCGCATTTTAACGGATATATCAAGACGAACGAGATAACACCCCTTCGCATTTCGGCCAAAATGAAGCCCAACGACAGTGAAACAGTGGAAAGTTTAACCCTAGAGACTGCAGCCCCCGTGGCTGTTGAGAATAGGGAAACAAAACAGATGGCCGACGACTATGCCGCCAGCGCACTGGACGATCTTTAAACAGCATTTAAATATAAATTAAATATTAACATTATGGTAACGAACGACATGAAAACGCGGATTTTGGGAGCCGTAGCAGCAAACCGCACAAACTACCCTTCTGATGCAAAGCACGCTGCAAGCTTGGGTATTACAAACTCTGTTTATAGTCAGATAAAAAACGGACAGACCGATAAGATGTTGAGCGAGGCAAACTGGATTTCGCTAGCGCGCCGCCTAGGCGTCAGTTTGCGGGCCGGCATCGAATGGAAAACCGCAAAAACGGCCACATATACATATATCACAGCGCAACTCACGGCGTGTCAGTCCGGCAGCCTATCAGCCATATTGTGCGACATGCCCAACATAGGCAAAACTTTTGCGGCGCGCCAATACATAGCAACGCACGCCAACGCCATATATATAGATTGCAGCCAGACGAAAACAAAGCGCGCCTTGGTTCGCAAAATATCCAAAGAGTTTGGTGTGGGTATTACCGGAAAGTATCAAGACATGTACGACGACCTGGTGTATTATCTTCGGTCGATGGAAACGCCACTTATCGTGTTGGATGAAGCGGGCGACCTGGCTTACGAGGCATTTTTGGAACTAAAAGCCTTATGGAACGCCACGGAGCGGTGTTGTGGTTGGTATATGATGGGGGCAGACGGCCTGAAAGCGAAGATCAACCGCAGTGTGGACTGCTTGAAAGTGGGTTATGCCGAAATGTTGAGCCGGTATGGTGACCATTATAGCCGCGTTACCCCGGACGAAGCAAAGCAGCGTGACGAGTTTTTGCGCGAGCAAGCGCGGATTGTTGCCAAAGTCAATGCCCCACAGGGTACCGATGCCGGAGAAATAGCCCGCAAATCAGGCGGCGCGCTGCGCCGTGTTTACACGATCATTGAAAAACAGAAACAGGCATAATGGTGGGAAGAGCTTACAGCCCAAAAGATATAGAGCGAAAGCGCTACGATCGGTTGGAATGGGAAGATGAATGGAGTGAACCGTTCGGAAGTCCTGCCGCTAACGAAATGTGGTTTATTAGCGGGCCTTCCGCCAGCGGTAAAAGTAGTTTTGTCATGCAGCTCGCAAAAAGACTTTGCGCCTTCGGTCCCGTTCTTTACTTAAGCTATGAGGAGCAAATTTCACAGTCTTTTCAAGAAAGGATAGAACGTTTTAAGATGAACGAAGTACAGGGCCGCTTCAGGGTTGCCACCGACGATACTTATGACGAAATAGTAGCACGCCTGGAGAAGCAGAAAAGCCCGCATTTCGTGATAATAGACAGCTTTCAAGTAGCGGAATGGACATATAAACAGGCAAAAGAACTTAAAGAACGCTTCCCTGGTAAGTCGTTTATCTATATCAGCCAGGAGTATAAAGGTCAGCCTTCCGGTAAGAGCGCCAACCGTTTAAGATACTTGGCAGGCGTAAAGATACGTGTTACAGGCTATAAGGCTTATTGTATGGGACGTTTTACCGGTGATCCGGGCAGTTTTTACACCGTATGGGAAGAAGGGATTATTAAAATAAATAACAACATTTAAAAATTAACGATTATGACAGAAAATCAAAAAACAAAAATGGCGCTTTTGTTCATAAGCAAAGGCGATTTGAAAAACGCTGAACTGGCTTATAAATTTATTATGGCCGACGGTGAAAAATCAGAAAACATGCCGAGTAAAGAGGCACCGGATGGTATCTATTTAATTAAAAAAGATGGCAGCCCCGTGTTATTTGAACCGCGTGAACCTTACGAAAAAGGGTGTGGCTTAAAGGGTTATATCGCTATAGGCATAAAGATGGGTAGTAAATCCATTGCTGTGTCCCTTAAAGACGCAGCGGATGGGGACGATATAACGTTGACCGATAAAGAGGACAAAACAGGCTGGGGCGGATACAAGGATAACTATACAGACGCCGTTTCGGACTGGAACGGAAAAGAAAATACGGCCCACCTGGGGAAAATAGGACTTAACAAAGAGATCGCGTTGGAGACCGGACAATACATACCGTCGGTAGGGGAAATGTATCTTATCTACCTGCATAAAAAGGTGCTTAACGAGGCCTTGCGGTATGTGGGCGGTGAGCCTATTAAAGACGATTGGTATTGGACTTCTACAGAGTACAGCGCGACGAACGCCTGGATTCTGCACCTCAACGACGGCAGCATGCTCAACGGCACTAAGGCCGCGTACACGTTTCGAGTTCGCCCTGTGTCAGCATTTAATATTAAGTAGTTAATTATTAACCTTAGCCCGGCTTTTACCGGGCTGAAAATAGAACAAAATGAAAATAAAATCAGCAACATGGTACGAATGTCGGGTGTGTCATAACCGCGTGCAGGAAAACGGTGCGGTTAAGAAGGTAACCGAGGTTTACGTAGTGGACGCATTAAGCTATATTGAAGCCGAAACGCGTATTATTGAAAAGATGAGAGATTTCTATAATGAAGATTTTGAAATAAGAAGCCTTAAAAAGGCTGCGTTTAAAGAAATTTTTATTAATGACAATGATGCGATGTGTGGAAGTTGGTTTAAGGTCAAACTTTCGTATTTCATTATAAACGAAAAAACGGGTTGTGAAAAGCGCGCCGCTCAAAAATATTTGGTCGAGGCTTCCGATATTCGGGGTGCGATAGAAAAGATAGACGAAGCAATGAAAGACACAATGGATGATTATGAAATTTCTTCTTTATCTGATACGCAAATTTGGGACGTTTACCAATACGAAGAAAAGCCGGTATGTCAGAAGTGAGAATATATATAAGCGGTGCCATCGAGCACCATGATGTGGGCGAAAGGAAGATGGCCTTTTCCGATGCGCAGCGTGCGCTTGAGGGGAAAGGATTTGAGCCGATCAATCCTTTTAATAACGGACTGCCTGAAACGGCGCACTGGCGCCAGCACATGAGGGCGGATATTAAGCTACTACTTGAATGTAGTTATATCTATATGCTTCGCGGGTGGGAGCAAAGCAAGGGGGCGAAACTGGAGTTTGATGTTGCCACCAGTTGTGGGCTTACGGTTGTGTATGAAGACCCATTAATGATTATATGACATGAAAGAAGGCTTTAATTTTGGCCGTTTTTATTCGGCGCTTAAAAAAGTGATAGAGCACAGCGGAGAAGACGCGGCAGACTATAAAAACTATATCGTCAGCACTTATACCGACGGCCGTACTATTCACGTTCGTGATATGACCTATAAAGAGTATTCCGTGGCTTGTAGCGCGATGGAGGCCGCCGCCGGGGTCAGTTATATAGAAGAAAGAAGAAAAGCCCGTAGCGAGCTTTTAAGACAGATGCAGCGCGTGGGTATAGATACGACAGACTGGAACCGCATCAACGCCTTTTGTGAAGATAAGAGAATAGCGGGCAAGCCATTCGGAAGACTGACCGCCGAAGAATTGCGAAAAGTAGCCGTTAAGGCTCGTTCCATCCAAAATAAAGGCGGGTTAAAACAAGCGCCGAAGCCGAAAGAAAATGCCGTAACGCCTTCAATAATCATAGTAAACAATCATTCCAATAACAATTTAATGAATTAAACAACATGGGAAAACAAGAAATTGACATTACGAAAATGTCCGCCGAAGAAAAATTGAATCTTTTGGAGCGGTTACAGAAAGAAAGTAAAAACGCGAAGATAGAGCGCCGCGAAGCCTACGAGGGTTTGCGCGCTGAATTTGTTGCGGATGTAAGGAAGCGTACATTGTCGGTCATCGACGAAGTAAAGGGCTTTCATGTTTGGATCGAACAGGAGGCTCGTGCCTTTGCCGAAGTAATGAAGCAATACGGTCAAGTTAAATTCTCCGATCAAATGAATTATACCATTACGGATGGGGATTTTAAACTGGAGGTAAAAAGTAATAATGTAAAAGGTTTTGACGAGCGTGCCGACATGGCTGCCGAAAGATTGATAGATTATCTAAAGGCTTACATGCAGTGTAGCGAAAAAGGGGCAGATGATCCGATGTACCAAATGGCCATGACGCTACTGGAACGCAACCAGGTCGGTAGCTTGGATTATAAAAGCATCAGTAAGCTGTATTCTTTAGAAGATAAATTCGACTCGCAGTACGGTGAAATTATGACCATGTTTAAAGAGGCTAACGTGGTGCAGCGCAATGCGGTTAATTATTATTTTTCGCAGCGCGACAAAAACGGCGTATGGCAACGCATAGAACCTTCTTTTTGTAGAATGTAATATTTACAACGATGGATAAAAAGATTAATAAAAGCGAACATATTGCGATTTGTCGCGGTTGTGGAGGAGAAGGGACGATAGACGGTTCTGAAGCGTATCCGAGGGTTGTCTGTCCGCAATGTGAAGGAAGCGGTCGTGTCCTGGTGTCCGCCGATCTCGTTTACCATATCAGGGCTTATAAACCGAAAAAACAACTTTAAGGATTGTAAAATGAAAGATAGAAGACGCGGCGTAGCGTATCAGAAAAGAGTGTTGGACATTAACCGTATATACGACGAACATGCCAAAAGTGGGCTTAGTAACCGCGAGATTTGGCGGCGCTTCGTTTATCCCCGTTACGGAATATGTGAACGCACTTTTTATAATATGCTGACCGCGCCCGCTATGAAAACGATCGTTATACCGAAGGAAACAGAATTATTTTTAAATTTTGACGGAGATGGCAAATAGTATGGATGATATAATACGTCGTATCATTAACGATATTCGCATAGAATACAAGGACGAATTTGATAAAAACTTTTCCCGCCAAGCCTTTTTTAATCAAGCATGGCAGCGAAGGAAGGGTCCTATGAGACCGGGTGGTGCCACACTGATAAATACCGGCGCGCTTCGCAGAAGTTTCAATATTACCACCTCCGGAAGTACAATAACATTCGCTTATACGAAAGAATACGCCGAAATTCATAACACGGGCGGAACGATAACCGTAACGGCAAAGATGAAACGCTTCTTTTGGGCAAAGTTTTACGAGTGCACGGGTAGCTTCGGTCGCAAGAAGGGTGGGGCTAAAAGCGGAAATAAAAGAACCGTGCAATTATCCACTCAGGCTGAATTTTGGAAGTACATGGCATTAAAGAAGATCGGATCCGGTATTGTCATTCCCCGCCGACAATTTGTCGGCACGGACCCGGTCGTGGAGACGACGGTCAAAAGCATTATAAGTGAAAATCTGACACAATATTTTAATAATGAATTTAAAATTGTATGAGAAGTGAAATCTATAAAAAAGTTAGCGATCAGTTATTTAAGATCGCACCGGACGGTTCTATTATTAGCGACGAAGATATTGAATCGGGTGCCGCTGATGGTGTTGAAAGACTGATTAAATATGTCGATCTATGGAACCACAATATAGAGTTTATCGAGCAAGAGACGGCGTGGCCGATGCCTGCCGTATTTATCGAATTTGCAAAGGTGCCATGGAAGCCGCTATCCGGCGCCAAAGACTACAAAACAAATTCGCAATTAATACTACATATCGTAACCAGCTGGCAAGGTTCCGCTGCTTCCGGAAGTCCGGTAAAAGACGAAATGCTTGCCGTACTCGATTATTCGGGGTATATACAAAAAGTATTAACCGGTCTAAAAGGGGAGGCGTTTTGCAATCTCGCATTATCGGAAACCAACACGAACCACAACCATGAGGATATTTTGGAAAACATAGATGTATACAACTACACGGGTAATATAACATTATAACTTAAAAACAAAATGATGAAATTAAGAGTAAAAGAAACAGGAAAGGTGATCAATGCTTTTTGCATTGGTCTTGTGAAAGTACAGGAAGGTGTTTATGATGGCGCGAAGGATGTTGTTTGTTTTTCTTCGTTCGACGAAGGTGAAGAGGGGAGCGTTTATAAAAAATCGGAGCTTGAGCCGATCGATGGTGAGGAGATAGAGATCGCAAAAAAAGATCATATCTATGAATTTGTCAAGGATGGATTTGCTAAATTGGTACCTGACATTCTTAAAAGTCGACCGGGTAAGGATGAAATTACAGACGCTTTCGGAGCGATTGCAAATGCGGCGATCGTTTTCGTTGAGGGTGTCGAAAACCTAAAAGTTTAAAACCATGGATCTTTTAAAAAACATCATGCAAAAGATTAAAGACCTTCTTAGAAGGAGTAGGGCGGCAAAGGCTTTGGAAAAAGAAGCCCTGATGCGTGCCGCTAGTAACGAGGCGATAGTGATTAAAGATAATCGAGACGGACGCCCGTGTGTTTATTTTAACGGGGTTGAATTGTTTTTAATCGCCAACGTGACCGACCTGATGCATAATACCGTGGCTCTTGGTGATACACCGGCACTTTTATGTCAATTTAGGGATCGGTATTTTTACATGCTTTTGCGGTCTGGAAAAATACTGTAAAAAATTTAATTTAAAAAGCCCCGTAGCCAAATAGCTGCGGGGCTTTTTTATACTGTTTCATCCGCAACGCGTTTTCGTCCAATGTCGACATATTTTTGTTGCAGTTCAAAACAGTAATAACGTCTTCCGGTTCTCATTGCGGCTATTGCCGTCGTTCCCGATCCTGCAAAGCAGTCCAGTATAATATCGCCCTGTACTGTGCTGTCCTTAATTAGTTTTGCGATCAGTGCGACAGGTTTTTGTGTCGGGTGCACCTTTTCGCCGTCACTGACGCGCGCGCCGGTACGAAACGACGGTATATTATGGATGATGCCGCGCGCCCCTCCGGCGTGAAATTTACGGTTGTTCGTCGCAAATATAATGAATTCATGTTCGAACGTATAAAAGTTTCCACAGCCGCTTCCTTTATCCCATACGATGCAATTATCAGGAATCACGCCCGCCTGCAGCATTTGCTGGTAATAATAAGTGTATCCTCTCCAGTCGCAGAAAAAATAGATGGATCCGTCATCGGTTAGAACGCGACGGAACCCGCTAAAAAGTTCCTGGAAAAACGGTGTACAAATGGCGAGATCCGACATTTGTGCTTTTGCCCCGTCATGTGTCATACCTAGAAAATAAGGCGGATCGCAAATGATGGATTTAACACTCTTGTCCGGTATTAGTTTTATGCCGTCCAGACAGTTGCAGCATGTAATTTCATTTATTCTTAATTCCATATTATTGTTTTTTGTTTGCCAGCTTATTCAGCAATTTACAAGCCCCACAAAGTTGGTTGTTCGTTAAGCTTTTTGCTGCGTTTTTAGAGGCATTCCCACTCCCCAGGGGACAGTCTTTGCACTTTTTGATAGTATATGGGTTGTAGGCCGGTACGGTGCGTTCCTGGATCCCGGAATTAAAACGGAAGATGCCGCGCTTATCTCCTTTTAATGCCGATTTTCCTAGGTTCATCGCTTCGCCGTGGTCTGTTTCGTCGTATTTCCCCCGCCTCACCTGTACGACCGTGCAGCGGCAGTTCCAACCGTTTGGTGGGTAATAACTTTCCCAGAACCCGTCGTCTATAGGAAGTGTTATACCCTCCAGCTCCGCGTGTTCTTCGCGAACCCTGTCGTCCCCGGCGGTACGATATTGCAAAAGGTACCTATCGCCGTCGGATGCGAACTCGTCCCACTTTGCCGCCATGTCTGCGGAAGCGGTTACAAAATTATATTCCGATTGCAGGTAATCACTGTTATATGTTTCGTCTATCTTTTGAACATCATTTAAAAATCGTTCAAACGGTTTTCTATCACCGTTTTCGTCAGTAAGTGACGGGAAGGCTTCGCCCAGCTCATTAAAGGCCTTCATTCCGCTAAATATATAATCGGACCGGTTAAGACGCTGACGCATTCTGTCGGACATGGTTACACCGCCGTATGTGTCGTCCAATATTTTGGCATGGGTGTTAATAAAGTCTTGTACTTTGTCGTCCGCCATGACCCTAATAGACAAGGAGGCGCCTTTTTGTTCGTGTAGCGTTTGCATCATGCCTTCAAACTTTTTTCTTAGCTGTTCAGCTTCGGAAGCCGATATTTTTCCTTTTTCTTTGGCAAATCCAGTATGTATTGGCCCACCCAATATTTCGCGATACCTATTGTGTAGCCCCACGTAGTCGGCGGGGCTTAGTCGAAAAAACTGCCGTGCGCGTTATTTTGATTGTTGGAGTCGCGGGAGGGTGTGGACGTGCCACTTCTTCTTTCTCCGACAGGTACGCCGTATTTGTCTTCGAAATAGGATCCGTCTATTTCGTAGTTATCGAGCAGCATTTTCTCATATTCCCGTTGTTGTTCGGGTGTATAGTCAATGGAGTAGTCCCAGTCGAAAACAAGTCCTTTAACGGGAAATCCGTGTTTTATCATAAGTGGGATAAGCTGGTCGTTAACGACGTCACGGAACCGGTCGGCGTCTTTTTCTACCAAATTTTGAAGAATTTGCAAGTGGGTTTGTGATTGGGATAGCGAAGAACCGTCTTCGATAGTCATGGTTTGGAGTATAACGAGTTTTGAAAGCTCACTATTGGCGCGATCTATTCGCTTATCAAACACGTTATAAACATCGCCCTTTGCCGTTTCTTTTATTTCTATTTCGGTGCCTTCGGGAAAGATGCCCCACCCTGCGGAGCCCATTTTGTTCATCATATTTTCAATATCGTCAAGATCTTTACCGTCACGACTTGTCGTTTTGGCTACGCGAAAAGGTATGCCGAACATTTCACCGAAGTTATCCCAGAAACCGAAAGTGTTTTTTTTAGGTATTGTCTGTGTGGCGGCTTTGAGATAAAGTCCTAAATCGTCTTTTCTCCCCGCTTCTATAAGCCAGTCGCAAAAAGGTGGTTGGTGATAGTCGATACCTGATTGCCATGCTTCGTTTTCATAATGTGTTACGCGCCCCTTTTCCGGTATGACATGCTTTCTGGGTATTAGCGTCACACTGTCAAACTTCATTAGTCCGTTTTCGTCGGTTGTCACATCGCCCATTTCGATAAGGGAAAATCCCCAATAGTTGGCATCCAGACAATAATCCATCAAGTCCTTGAACCAGGTCGTATTAAAAAGTTTTACAGCTTCTTCGTCAGGGCTGCCATCGGGTTTGCTTAGTTTGAAGGAGCGTGACATTACAAAGCCTTTTCGCTGACTGACACAGCCCGAAAGATGCAAGTCGGCTTCTACATCTCGGTAAATGTTATATAGACGTACACGATTGGGTGTATCGACATTGATGGCCATTTGCCAGGCGGCGCGCCAGTCGCCAATGTCTTTACGCGTCAACGCGTCGGTGTTTTGCATGAGATCGACTATGAGTTTGCGTACCTCGTTCCGATCGTCCGCTTTTGACAGATTGAGGTCGCCAAACTTCGTGTGCAATATAGGCACCGTTTTTTGTTCTGTCTTACCTTTTTTTATAAAATGATTAAATATAGACATGTTACCAGTTGTGAGTGAGTTTTTTTTCTGATCCATAAATAAAAGCGCCGGCTTCGGTGCTATTGCCTTCTTTGTCCAACACGGTGGCGCGGGGTATATCCGGCACTATCTTTCCTGATTGTACGCCCTCCAGCCATTTAATAGCGCGGTCGTATCTTTCTTTCCTTATTTCCGATCCCATTTTTTGCGGAAGTGACGCGGATAGATGATAAAGCGTGACGTCGGCCATAAACATGACTATTTGCGGGTTGCGGTTTTCGCCGGTAGCGCTGAATATTTTTGCCACGTCATATATCGATCTAAGATAGCCACTGATTTCTTCCTGCGCTTCTCTCTCACAGCGACGCATGTTTGCTTCGTCGGTTCCTGCGATATTTTTATAGGCCATTTCACCAATGATAGCCATATAGTCTTCTTTGGTCAGTTCCATGGCTTTAGTGTGTTGTATAGAGTGCGCGTGCCTCTATGTGTTCGACGCGTGTTCCTTTGCGGAAATAACGTGTCCGGATAAGTCTTTTAATATCTTGTTTCGCTACTACGCAAAGTTTCCCGTTAAGGATGATAACAAAATATTTAAGCGTTGTAAGACGGTGCATTTTGTCCGCCTTTCTGACTGACTTTTTGAAGTGAAAGCCAAACAATAGTCTTTTAATTAATTCTTTCATATCACCATGAATTATGTTTGTTAATAATATGGCGCCCACCCATGCGTGGTTTGAACGCTTCGGTGCGCGTCGATTTTTGAAACTTCCATATAGCGCCTTCGTCCGCATCCGGTGCGTCGTCGTGTACTGTGCTGCCGCGTTCAAGGCCTAGCGTTTGGTCGATGCCCGCCACCATATCGGGGTCGTTTTCTTTATCTATGTTATAATATATGAACCCACGTTCCCATAGCGGAGACACCGCTTCAATACGGGCTATTTTATCGGGCTTTTTACGTTTATCCGGCGTTAGCGGGAGTTGGTGTCCGCGTTCGTCTCCTTCGCGTTCAAATTCATCCAGTAATGTATCCTGCATGAAATTGGCTTCCATGTAGAAGATGACGGCCACATTTTCGGGTAAGCTTTCCCAAAGGTTATAGCACCACCTCACCATCCCTCGGACACTATCCTGACGGACATAGCAATCTATCAAATGAAACTCTTTTCCCAGCCTTCCCCAGAACCTGACGGCCTTATAGTCGTTTTTCGTGGTGCCTTTGAAAGAAGGATCTATATATACGATTAATTGATCATAGCGGTGGAGTGGAGGCAGTTTTTTATACTTGATCCAATCGCGTTTGAAGATGGAGCCCTCTTTTATCGGGTTGTGCATCATCTCTTTTTCCCAATTGCGGTAGCCCATAAAAATGCGCATTTCTTCCGCTTCTTTTTTTGTCCATTTTTCGCGCCATACCGGGTTTCCCGTCGCGTCGGTCGCTTTAACTTTGGAGAGATAAACGTCCTTTGTTTCCGCGAATTCTTTCAATACCGAAGTTTTGCTGATCAAGTTTCCCACCATGATAAAACGACCTCGTCCAACATCCAGAGCGCCGAAAAGAGCCGTTTTGACCCACTCGGTCATTTCGTGTACGCGGCGTTCGTTCCGGCATAGTTCATCGTCGTCCAGGTCATCGATAACAATGTAGTCGGGACGGGCCTCTTTATATCGGAGTCCGCGCGGTGACTGACCGCGGCCGCGGGAAAAAAATGCCACGCCACAGCGTGCCACAAAAGATCCTTCTTGCCAGTCCCCCTCGCTCTTTTGCGGTCCGAAGTCGTTAATAATTCTTTGATTGGCTTCTAGTTCCGCCTGAATGTCGCCCAGCAACCCATTTGCCGCGTCTTCCGACTTGCTGACAATAACCATTACATTAATCAGCTTTTTAGGCTGAAAAATAAGCCATAGCGGTATAAATACGTCGAAGTGTGTCGATTTTGCATGTCCGCGCGGCCACATGAATACGGCTTTCAAATTAGGTGTGTCTTTTACCTTCTTTGCTGCGATGTTGTGGAACGGCGCATTGCGTACCGTTTTTAACGCTTCGCCCGTAGTCTTATCGTATTGTGTCAGATAGTGCGGGAAATAATATTCACAGAAGGTGGCATAGTTGTTTTGAAGGCGTTTAATGCGCGCCCTCTTTTCGCCCTCCGTTTCGTGCCCGGACAAAGCGGTCATTTTTTGGACGTGCTCACAATGTTCCCGCCAGCGCGATAATGCTTCTTTTTGTTCTCCCGCAGTCATGATATTAAGAGTTAGTGCTTAGCTTATACATGATGTATTTATCCTGGTATTTATTGAATGCCTTAATAAGTTCAGGGGTAACTTCGGGATCGGTCGTCGATCTAAATTCAAGCCATCGCGAAAAAGCCATAAACACTTCAATGGCATCAACCGTGTTTGCTTTTTTATCCAATTTTTGAATAACCGCCGCCAGCTTTGCCAATTTGTCCGGCACCGAAGCGATCAGGTCGGTGTTATTACTTTCCTGGATTTGCGTTAACATGATGTCTATCGTGGTCAGCAACTTGTTGACCAGCTCCGGTCGTGTTATTTGCGTGGCCGCCCGTTGCTCCTTCCAACTTTCGGAGACGCACCATTTGGAAACCGTATTTTTATTAACGCCTATTTTTTCGGCTATCTCTGTTTGTTCAAGCCCGTTTAGGAATAAGGTGCGGGCCAGAGACTTTTTGTTTTCAATTTCTGATTTTTTCATAAACGCATTATTTGTAATGCAAAATTGCTAATAATCAGGCATAGCACAAAAAAACAAAGCATGCCCTACACACTAGTACGTCACCGTTGCACACTTTTTTGGACGGGTGCGTGAAGAAGTGTAATATTGCAGCAAATACAGGTGATAAAGTTGTGAAATATGTTATTGAAACAACGGTTATGCCTCTTTAAAAATAAGATATATGTCACGAGTAAGAATAACGAATAGCAGCCTAAACAGCTACGGCACGCGGGTAATGACCGACGGGCTGGACATAGACCAATACCAGCGCAACCCCGTGCTACTATGGATGCACGAGCGCGGCAATGTGGTAGGCTATGCAAATGACGTCAAGAAAGAAGGCGACGAGGTAACATGCGAACTTGTTTTTGATGAAGTAACCGACCTGTCGAAGCAGCTTAAACAGCAATTCGATAAAGGTTCTATTCGTATGACTTCAATAGGAATTGACATAATGGAATTATCCGACGATCCGCAATTGCTGGTCGTCGGTCAAACCCGACCGACAATAACAAAATCAAAATTATGCGAGGTCAGTCTCGTAGACATCGGTGCTAACGATGATGCTATCAGACTGACCCGCAACGGTCAAGTATTAACTTGCGGTCAGGGCGCGGAAAACGCGCTCCCGCTTTTAGATAACAATAAAACAAAAAACATGGATCAGAAAATTTTAGCACTGAAACTTGGTTTGCCTGAAACGGCGGACGAAGCGGCGATTAATGCAAAAATCGCAGAGTTGCAGGCCGGCGGAAGTAAAACCGTTACGGACTTGCAGAAACAGGTCGAAGATCTTACGGCGGAGAAACAGACCCTAGAGGCTGAAAACAAAAAGTTGGCTGATGGATCAATCGAAAAAATGGTAGATGCGGCTATTAATGCGAATAAATTAACGGCTGATAAAAAAACGGAGTTTGTGGAAATGGGCGCAAAGCTCGGTGCCAAAGACCTGGAGAAACTTCTGAATAATATGCAGCCGGCCGTAAAACTTAGTTCTATGGTTATGGGGCATCAAGGGGGCGCTCCTACCACTTCCGGAGAAGCTAAAAAGTTGGGTGACCTGTCCCCGGACGAGCAAATGCAATTAAAAGAAAGCGACATTAAAAAATATCGCGTGTTGTATGCCGCCGAATATGGTGTAGAATGTCCCGTATAAAAATATGTTGAGTATGAAAAAGTTATTAATGACTACTTTGACCGCCATACTATTTAACTGTGTGGTTGGTGTGTTTCTTGCCCCTCTTTTGGGTACCAGTGCCTTAGCGTGCGCTATCGGCTGTAATGTTGTGTCCTTTGGTGTTTCTGCCGGCTTCGCTCCCACTGGTGCGTTGCGCGACGGTGTGTTGACTGAAATTTGGACGGGTGAAATGATTAAACGCCTTCGTGCCGGACTGGATGGTTCTTGGTTGGCCGATGTTCCGGATAATTCCGCGGTAGTGGAAAATGACGTTATCCATCTCGTGGATGTCGGCGTGGATCCTGACGTGTTGATTAATAATACGACCTATCCTATCGACTTGCAGAATTTGACGGATAGCGATAAGGCAATTTCGCTAGACAAGTTTCAGACAAAAGTAACCCCTCTTACAGACGATGAACTACATGCGATCAGTTATGACAAGATGTCCCGCGTGCAAGAAAGTCACCGAAATGCCATTGCGGATGCCGAGTTTACAAAAGCGGCTCACGCTCTTTGTCCGAACTCGAATACGAGCACGACTCCGGTACTTGTTACTACCGGGGAAGATGACGGAACCGGACGCCTAAAGCTGACCATAAAGGATGTGTTAAAGCTTAAACGCGCGCTGGATAAAGCAAAGGTTCCACTCGATGGACGCCGTCTGGTTTTATGCCCGGATCATATTAATGATTTATTGGAATTGGATCAACGGTTTGCGAACCAATTCTATCAATACGAAACCGGTAAGATTACGAACATGTACGGGTTTGAAATTTACCAATTTGTAAACACCCCGTATTATAGCGCAGGTGTTAAGGTTGCTGTCGGTACGACACCGGACACGACCGATAGGCAAGCGTCTTTTGCTTATTATGTTCCGCGCGTATTCAAAGCAACGGGAAGTCTTAAAATGTACTACCGTGATGCGCAGACGAACCCGCAGTATCAGCGTAACGAAATCAATTTTAGACACTACTTTATATGTATGCCTAAAAAAGAGGATGCCAACGTGGCTATCTATTCGGGTACAAAAGCTTAATTATATATTTACCGCAACACCGGAAGGTCGTGAAGTTGCCAGCACCGAAATTCGGCACCGGCACTTCGATCCCGGAGCGGTACGATCAGAAACAAAATTAAACTAAAAAAACAGCATTATGAATTATAGAGATGGAACCGATCTTATTTTGTCTGTTCCTATAGCAGGAAAACAGATGGCTATCGGTCACTCGACAGGTTGCAAAATAGGCTATAAGGCAGAAACCGGTACGAGAAAGACGAAAGAGACCAGTAGCGGGAAGTGGGCTGAAAAATATGTCAAAAGTTTGGCGGTCACTATTACCGCGGACGGTTTTGTTTACGACGGTGATACGTCGGGACTTCCGGAAATAAAAAAAATGTTTAAGGCCGGAGCGGCGGTTCAGGCTTCTTGGGGTTATCGCGGAAGTTCGGATGTGGAATACGGAGATTTTATTGTTGCCAGTATCGACCAGGAGGGTAAAGCCGGCGATGACGAAACCTTTAATGTTTCTCTGGAGAATAGCGGCGCCGTTAAAGACGGAACCGTAGCAGAGGGTGTAGTCACCGAAAAGGTGGTAGCGGGAGGTAGTTAATTATGGCAGAAAAAGTTAAAATAACGATTACCACTTCTGATGGGGAAGAGTTCCCGTGCAAACTCACACTTGGTGCGATGCGCAGATTTAAGGAGGAGACGGGGCGAGACGTCAGCAGGATGGATGGGGCGGCCGATATGGCCGTACTTGTCTGGTGTTGCTGTAAAAGTCAATGCAATGCAGAGGGCAAAGAAATGCCGTATAATCTCGAAGACTTTACCGACCGTTTGGACGCGGAGGCGATAAGCGGTTTTTCCGCCCTCACGGATCCTCAAAAAAAAACGATGACAGCATCGAAGAAATAGACATAGATGTCTTATTAGGGCTTGCAGTGGGGCGTATCGGTATGAATGTCAAAGACTTCGACGGGTGCACCCCACGCGAGTTTAATGCGATAGTTGAAGCGTGGAACACGGACATGCAAAACGGGTATCGCGAAACATGGGAACGCGTGCGAACGCAGTGTTTTTTTATTGCGCGATCGCATTCTACGGACAACTTCGGACCTAAAGACATTATGCATTTCGATTGGGACAAAGAGTCCGGGCGGTCAAAAACGACCGATCCTATAGCGGATAAAAAACATTACGAAGAAATTAAAAAACAACGTGGTTTAGTATAACATGGCAAATTCGGTTACCTTTCAAATAAAAATAGAAACATCCGGCGGTGAAAGCGTTAGAACCGTTACGATGGACGCGCGCCAACTCGGCGAGGCTATCAACAAGGTGTCCGGTAATACGGAGCACATGAACGGACGTCTGCTTGACATCAATCAGGCGACTATGGCTATACAGAATGTTTTTAACGGTTTTTCGGAAGCCGCCGAAGAAGTCAAAAAATTAACGGAAGCATTTACGGTTCAGGAATTGGCGGAGGTCAAACTTGAAACGATCATGAAACAACGTATGAGTGCGACCGAGTCCGACGTGAAGTCTATCGAAAAACTGGCGGCCGCACAACAGAAATTGGGTGTTATAGGGGATGAAGTACAATTGTCCGGTGCGCAGCAGCTGGCCACCTTTTTGAATCAGCGCCAAAGCCTCGAAACGCTTATACCGGCAATGAACAATTTGATAGCGCAGCAAAAGGGATTTAATGCAACCGGAGAGGATGCCGTCGGTATCGGTAATATGATGGGTAAAGCCATGCAGGGACAGACCGGTGTTTTGCAGCGCGTCGGTATTACTTTCACCGACGCACAATCAAAGATCATTAAATACGGAACCGAGGAGCAGCGGGCCGCCACGTTGGCTCAAGTAATTACGGATAACATAGGACAGATGAACGAGCGCCTGGCTCAAACCGATGCGGGAAAAGCAAAACAGCTTAATAATGAAATAGGTGATATGAAGGAGCGTCTGGGCGCCGTCTTTGCAAGTGCCGAGCCGGTTATTACAGCACTAAGTGAAGTAGGAATGTCGGTATTTGCCATTACCAATGTGGCTAACGGTGTCCGCGGTATGGCTTCGGCTTTCACCGTTGCCCGTATTTCTCAAATGTCCGGCACGGTAGCTACCAGACTGGATGCACAGGCGAAAGCATTGCTGTCCGCCATGAATATAACCACAACGGCCAGCACGTGGGTTTTGCGCGCCGCTATGGTTGCGCTGTACGCCACGATGACTGCAGGTGTATTTTTGGCCGTACAGGGCTTAATCTCACTGTATACGAAGCTAACGGAAAAGTCAGACGAAGCCGCCGAAGCGGAAGAAGCGCAGAAGCAGGCCAGTGACGAAGCATCCCAGGCGCAACAACGGGAATCTTCTCAACTCAAAGAAACGCGCGCCGCCCTGGAAATCAATATACAGAAATTAAAGGACTTCCATGGATCCAAGGAAAAAGAAAAGGCGCTCGTTGAGGAAATGAATAATACCTACGGTGTTACGTTGGGGTATTTTTCGAGCGTAGCGGCATGGTATAAGGCTTTAATGGCGGACAGTGCGGCGTATTGTCAACAGATGGTTGTTGAAGCCCGTACGCGTATGCTCGCTAACCAAATAGCCCAAAAAGAGCAGGAAAACCACGATCTTAGGTATAATTCGGATGGAAGCACCAAGAGGTATCACACCGCACGTGAAACGCGGACGGTAGCCAGCGGTCAAGTTGATGCCGGAGACGGCACGATCTTAACGACCTATTCTACCGAGCAGGTTGCCGGTAGTAGTGAACTGGATAAGGCGCAAGCCAAAGTAAAGAGCAACACGGCGGCTATCGGCAGTCTCAAAAAGCAAATGCAGGAAGCGGCGGCCGAAGCTGCAAAAATAAATATACCGATTCTGGGCTCTTCTGAAAAGCCCGATTTGTCAACACCTAAAAAGACAAAGGCTAAAAAGAAGGATGATGTCTTGGTGGAGGACGCGAAGAGCTACGCGGATCTGTCTAACAATATAGAAATCTGGCAAAAGAAACTGGACGCAACCGATCCGTCCAATAAGAAGCAGATACAAACGCTGTCGGAAAGCATACAGAAGGCGAAAGATCAGCAAGAGGCCATAAAGGCGTTACAGGCCGAATACGCAAAACCCGCCCAGCTTAAAACGCTGGAAGACTATGACGGAGAGATAACACGACAGGAAAGTTTATTTAAACGCGCAGGTGCAGAAGAACGCGCAGGCATAGCTGCGAGTATTCAGTCGTTAAAAAACAAGAGAGATGCGATGGAGGCTGCGGCGAACACAGGGCCGGTAATAAGCGAAATAAGCACATATAAACAACTTGATGATGCGATAAGCTATTATCAGGATGCACTTCAAAAGGCAGATGCCGCAACGCGACCCATCTATATAGCGCAGATAGCGCAGTTGACTAAAATACGCGAAGGTTGGCAGTCGGTCGACGAGACCGCCAATAAGCCCGCCGGTATCGCCCAGCTTAATACCTACAAGCAACTTGATGATGCGATAAATTATTATGGCAAACAGGCACAGACGGCCGAAGGCGATCAATTGACGGCCATAGAGGGTACGGTTGCGGCGCTGAATAGAAAACGTCAGCTGTTGCAGGACTTGGGGAATCTGTCTTCCGGTCAAACAGAGCTTTCGGACATGAAAGGGTTGGGAGACAAGGAAGTTACCATAAGGCTGCGTGAAATCGGAGTGGATGGGATAAAGAAAAAGATAACTGACCTTAATAAACTGTTGTCTTCTCCTTCCACTTCCGCCGAGCAAGCTAAAAATATAAAGGCGCAGATCAGTGAATGGGGTAATTATGAAGCCCGGCTTCGTAAAAGCCAGATAACGTTCACCAAAACGTGGGGCGACATAAGATCGATTGGGGATGGCGTAAAGAGCCTTACCACTACGCTGAAGGGTAACGGGAGTGCATGGGATAAATTGACAGGAATCGTTGACGCAGGTATAGCGATCTTTAGCGGTATCAGCTCCATTATACAGATCGTTAAAGTCTTGACGGCTGCTGCGACTGTAGAGCAGGGTACCGAATCTGCTGCGCAGATGGTTACGAACAGTGCGGAAGCCGCTACCTGGTCGGGACTTGCGGCTGCAAAAACGGCGGCGGCGTATGCCGGAATACCCTTTGCGGGTGTAGGACTGGCGGCCGCACAAACCGCCTCTTTTGAAGCGATGATAATAGCAGCTGCGGTACCGAAGTTTGCCAACGGCAATATCGCATATGGGCCAACCCTGGCGGTATTCGGCGAGTACGCCAACGCTTCACGCAATCCGGAAGTAACTGCACCGCTGGATAAACTGCGTGCACTGATTCGGCCCGACGGCATGATGGGCGGGGAGGTTGTGTTCCGCCAGCGCGGCCGTGACCTGGTGGGTGTTTATCAGCGTAGGAACAATTTAACACATAGAAGCTAATGATGTTACCGGTATATAGCGGTGAATTTGTCAACCGCAACGACGAGTTGTTTCGGGTTGATATTTTGAAGGAAGGAGTGATCGCGCCCGATGTGGTCGGCGGTCTTACTTTTCCGGATGAAGACCCCGTAACGATAGAATGGAACGAAACGGCCAAGAGGGATGTATTGTGCGGAAGCACGGCAACGATCAGGATATTGAGCCCCGGAGACAGAACGTATGAGGGCTTGTACTCTATCGTTCCCGGTCAGATACGATGCGACATATACCGCGAAGGTAATTTGTATTGGCGCGGATCGCTTGATCCTGAATTTTATGAGGAGCCCTATACGGACAATGAAGATTATCCGGTAGAACTGACGTTCAGCGACTTTGGTATATTCGAACGTTTAAAATACGATCTTACGGGGCTACAGTCGGTAAAAAACATATTGACCGGCGCGCTTGAACGTGCGCGGTTATCGGAAAGCATCAACGAGCAGTGGGTGTCTACCCGGTTTGATGTATATACGGAAATGAAGTTAAGTGATATTTCGATCGCTTCTGAAAACTTTGTAGATGAAGACGGCGAAATAAGCTCTATTAAAGATGTTATAGAAGGCCTTTTACAGCCGTTGGCGCTTCGCGTGGTGCAACGGGCGGGTGTTATATACGTTTATGATTTAAATGGCATATATAGCGGCGCGGAAGCTAAAAAGATAGAATGGCAAAGTGACGATCAGATGATGGGCACGGACGAGGTGGCCAACAATGCGGTAATAACCTTTTCGCCTTACGCAAAAGCCGATGTGTTAAACGGGGAATGCAAATTTAAAGAGGACTTTAACAGTACGGATACAAACCTAACGAACAATATACAGCCTGATGGTGAATATTATACCTATTATCCCGATTATGCAAAAGACAGTTTAAGGGATAGTCTTGATTATTGGGATTTGTCATTTACCATACATCGCGGATACAAAGGTGAAGGGCTTGCAAGTGCGCCATACGAAGGGTGGTTTTATATACAGCCACACCTGGGTGCGGAAGAAGCGACGGGCGCCGTTTGGGGGTTCCGCACCGGGGGGCATGGTGATTTAAATAGCGGATTTACTAAGCAGGTAGGGAATGCCCCCACGGCGAAAAACAAAACGGTCGTGATGCAGACGAAGCGTTCTTTTATCCCCTATCTATCCGAAAAAGACCGGGAAAAATATTATTTACGCTTATGTGTTGATATGCTATGCGACCCGCGATACAATCCATTTACCGCCGGTGATAATAATAATAACGAAAGTGATAATTATGCGGCGATAAAAGAAGACTGGTCATACGTCTATATTCCCGTGACGATAACGTTGTATGATAATGATGGAAACGCATTAAAGTATTATGATAATACAGAAGCGGCTGCCAATCAGGAAAACGAGACGCGTTTTTTTCATGAAACGAAAGGACTTTGGAAAACCGGAGGAGAAACGTACGGGGCTTGCTGGCTGGAATATTATGACCCTAAAGACAGGAAACACAACACAGGCGTGTTGGGCTGGAAAAAGAACCGGCAAAATATCGGTTTGACAAACGCCGATCTTTTTGAATCGTTTACGTCCATGGACGACGGGCAGTATATACCCTATCCTCCGATGGCGGGTTATATTGAAGTAAAAGTATGGGCTGGCGTGTGGGCTTATCGTGATTTGTATTCCGATAAAATCGTATTGGGCGGAGAGATGGATCATAGCTGTGATGATGAGTTGGCCACTCTTCGCTGGCTCCTTTATAAGGCGCCGACGGTTGAAGTCGTTAAGGCGGCTATTTGCAACGAAAAAGTAGAAAGTGATGATGTGGAATATAAGGGGTATATCAATAAGGATGCCAAAGAGGATATTTCGATAGATACGATATGCGGAACCATGAAAGCGCTTTGCCCGACGGCCCGCGGCGTATATAGAAAAACATCGACAGGTGAACAAATATTGAATTTGTTTCGCGCGGGTCGTACCGATCAGGCGGAACGCCTTCTAATAGGAACGCTCTATTCACAGTATGCGGAGAGGAAAACAAAGTTATCGGGAACGGCGGTTTTGGACACCGGCGGGCTGGGATTATTAACCGAAGGAGCACAACCTTCCGATAAAAAGTTTATTACGCTCTCCGAAGTCCAGAATATAGGCGACGGGAACAACGAGATAGAATGCGTGGAGCTTCGCCCGGACGAATACGACGCAATCGAAGAAATGGAATAAAATTTAAACGCAGTTAGAATGGCATTAGAATATACATATACGGAACGAAATGTTATGGCGCGGGCACGCAGCAAAAGGTTGCGAGATCTGGGCGTGGCGGCCGGCAATACTTCCGTCTCTGTCAGTGGGTCGGGTGGTGGCGGTTCTATCCCCACCGGAGACGGCCACACCCATGCCAACCTTGAGGATCTCAATAAAATCAGCTTTGATGCCGATCGTTATTTGTACGTTTCGCAATACGAAACAGGCACTGATGGTAACGAAACGTTGGTTAAGGAAAAATCAAAGGCTGGATTGGCCGATAAAGCAAAAGATCTAACCGATGATAGTCCGGTACGTAGTGAATTTTTAAGCAAGGTAGCTGATGACGTAGCAGCCGGTAAGATAACATTTCAAAAAGGTTTAGAATCTATAGGACTGGCGATATTTAAAGATGGTGCGCAGTTTGGTACTTTTGTTAAATCATTATATGCCGGTACCGGTGCGGGCGTAGACGAAAAAGGCAACGGCGAATTTGAAAGCATTCGGGTGCGTAGTTACTTTGAAGCGGTAGAATTCATTGTTAACCGACTTTCCGCGATCGAGGGCGATCAGCTTTTAACCGAAGCGGACACCATCGAAAGTGTAGATGACCTGGGTAATAGCTGCTACGGCTTACATCTGCGCAGCAAGTGGGATGGATATTTTACTGCGCAGGCTGTTAACAATGTCTTAAAAGGCATTATTAATACGTTAAGCGCCGGCAGTGGTACTTATTATACTTCTTGGCTTAGAGTTAACAGCGTCAACACAGCTAATAACTACATTGAAGTAACGCAATATCCGGACGTCGAAACGCCGGCAGGTAAAAATTACTCTCCGTCGGCCATGATGAAGATAGCACGCTGGGGCAATCAAACGGATACGACACGTCAAAGCTGTTTATATCTTAGTAGCACAGAGGGGCGAATAGTTAAGCTAACGGGCGTTACTAAGCCTATCATTGATAAGACTAACTACGGCGCGGTATTGGGTACGCCACCGGACTTTTTAAAAGCCCTAGATTTGCCACTGCGTGATGGCCGCGACTATATGTATATACCTGGCGTAATCACTACCGACGTGATACGCATAGATTATCAGGGCGCACCTATCGCGGAGTATGTAGACCGCGATGCCTGGAGTGCTACAGAATCTTATTACCATAACGCAAAGAATCCTACCAGTGGTATATATGAGATTTCGGACGTATGGTATAACGGGTGTAAATATAGATGTCAAAAAACGGGTACCACCACGGCGCCCGCTTGGAATAATACCGACTGGGCGATGGTTGAGGGAAACCCGGACTTTATAGTAGATTTCGCCGAAATAGAAAATATGTATGATCCGGATAACTTCAATACTACTCTAACCATCGTAGCAAAGCTGTATAACATCGACATAACGGCCGATATACTGGCAGCTGATGTAGCTTGGACAAGATATAGCGAAGACGCCAGCGGAGTAGAACGCACGGCATCTGATAATGCTTGGACGCTCCGCAGGGCTAACAGTGGTAAATCTATAGCCTTAACTATAGCCGACTGTGATATTAACGGATATATGCCTAAAAAAATACGTTTTACGGCTACCGTTACACTGCGAGACGGTACAGGTAATGCCGCGAGTGTACAGAGTGCAAGTTATGAATATTAAAAGCATTGAAATATGAAAAAGAAAAGATTTGATTTCAATTTTCGCCCGTTACGGATTAACGTTAGTTTTTCGGTAGATGGTAGCGTACCGGACAGGCAGACGTACGACGCGGACAGTAACGAGTATACACCGGATTATACTGTTACACCGGCGATTATACAACCCAACGTATCACGGATGGATAAGGACGAAATACTGTTACCCGGGCGGATCAATCAATACCTCACTAACGTTAGATGGTACGAGATAGTAGGAGGCGTAAAGACATTAATAGCGAGCAATAATGCGAGTTATGAAATAACGACCAGCGGAGATAACGCAGGACGTATTAAAGTAAAAAAGAACGCCGCGCAAAGTATACCTATTACACTACAATTCTACGGCGAATATATAGACACGCGCACGAATCAGCTGCATATAATCCAGGGAACGAATCAGATATTTTGCGATAATTCTACGGCGTATATGCCCGTGTTAAGTCTCAACGCTGCGGACACTACTATATATAACCCGCTATCGGATGCCGATACGCAGACCGTAACCGCGTCGTTAAAACTGGGTACGGATGAATGCCCAACTGATAAACGTTTGTTCGTATGGGAAAAATGGAATCCTAATGATTTAGTATGGGCCGTAGTTGGCGCAGAAACTACACTGGACTATGACGTTACGGTGTCAACCGATGGCGTTAGCTGTACGGTTAATCGTAGCCTCATGGGCGCCGATCTATATTTAAGATGCCGGGCTAAATATGATATTAACGGAAACCCGGGAAGTGTAGCACTTGGTGACGCGTCTCCCTGCAAAGTAATATCTTTTGTTCGGCGTCTTCCTAAATTTGAATTTGACTATTTCGGCGTACCGACGAATATACCCGCCGATCTTATGGCCGTGGCTCCGTTCGCAAAGATTTGGAACGCCAACGGTGATCTGCCCATCCCCGAACGGGAGCTGTTGGCACTATGGTACATAGCGACAAACCAAGCAAGTGGCAGCCTTAGTTATAACCTGGTGGCGCAGGGAATGAACCCAACGATACCCACAGCGGCATTAAGTCAGATATACGGTGCCGTTATAGGATTGGACGTAATAGACATTGGCCCAGTAGCGGCTATGGAAGATGGAAACGGCGTCGTGTTCGAAGACGGCGACGGCAACGTATTACTAATACATTAAAATTGATATAAATATGGCACGTTACATTAAAGCAAATCAGAAAGTAGCAGCTTATCTGCACTTGGAAAATGACCGTAATATGGTCAAAGATGGTAATTATTTACTTTGGCAGGGTGATATGCTGGCCTTTGGCCCGTTAACCCAGCTAAGTGAAACACTCGAACAAATAGGCGGTATTGCTCTATTGGCGCATGAAGCCAGAGAAGAGCAGGAAGGTGTCGTTATACGTGAACTGCCTACGGCTACAGACGAAAGATTTGTAGTTGAAGTTACGGGCGAAACTGATACCGCGGAATCGGCTACTACCGAAGAAGCGACTAATACAGAAAAGGAGGCATAATATGAGTAGTGCATCAGCAACAAGAACTATTAAGTTCATCAGCAAAGCCGGCACTTACGCCGCATTAATCATGTGCCCAAGTGGTGATATTTACCAAGAGTGGGAGGGCACGTTACAGGATATAACGGCCATACGTCCTAATTTCGCTACGACGCAGCCTATTTTATACTTCGTGTGTACAAGTAGTCGCGTAGCGGAAGGAGTAGCTACTCCGGATAGCATAGACTACTATTTTAACGGCACTAAAATAACCTTTAGCGGGGACACGTCTACAGGTACATTTGCAGGCTTATTTAAGAAGATTTCGCCATCAGCTGATAACTTGTATTATGGTCTACAGATAATGGCTAATATCGCAGCTGCGGCAGGCTATGCACCCGCCGTTATTAAGATGGTAGCTGCTATCAGTTATGGTACGCAGTCCGATAGTATACAAGCTAGCTATACGATACCCATACAGCAAGCAGCCGGTAGTAGTTATCGTGTAACTATCGCCGCGGGAGACACTAAGAATTTTGTTATTACCGATAAGGGCGGAAGCTGCGTTTTGAAAGCTAAGGCTTATCAGAGTGGCAATGAGCTAACGCAAAATCTAACATACGCCTGGGAGAAGATGGGCGCAAGCGGGTGGGTTGCTATAAGCGGGCAAACATCACAGACGCTAACCGTAGCAGGAACGGACATCAATACATACGGAGAATATCGCGCAACGGTATACAGAGATGGTGCCGAAATAGGAAAAGACATACAGGGCATTGTGGACGCCAGCGATCCATATGACATTGACCCGCACCCGTCCCCAGAGGATGAAGCAATAACAGAAGATACTAGCGGTAATGGCGTAGTTACATACACACCGATCGTGGTTAAGCGTGGTAGTAATACTAAAGCGTTAGACACCACTTTTTATTTCGTGATTAAAGATGCCGCCGGTGTTTATCTTAACTCCGATTCAGATAGGGCAACGGCTAAGGCGTCATGTGATGTAACCCGCGCACACTGTCAGCAGGCAGGCGGTGACGTTTCAATAACAATAACGGCTAAAGATTAAATACGATGGGTGTATCTGTAACTAGGACTGTAAAATATATCCTTAAAGGGGATAAGGGCGAAAAGGGCGCATCTCTGCGCGGGCCGCAGGCCTGGAGTGATTGTGCAGTCGGGTATAGTTTTCAAGCCGGTAATAACGGAGATGACTATAAAGACCTGGTTATGTATGCCGATAATTATTATACGTGCATACGCGATCACGCAAAGACAGCTACCAATTATCCTACCAGTCCCGACGATAATAACAATGGTTATTGGCAGCTAGGTGACAAAGTAGATTTAATTGCTACAAAGGTTTTGTTAGCTGCTTTTGCACTAATTGGAGGAGCTGTTTTTGATGGCGATTATATGTATTCGCAACAGGGCAAAGATGCCTCCGGAAATGCTACATCAAGCTATACCCTTTTTGATGCTAGCAAATTAGGTTTGCCCAATTGTCCGTTTACGCCAAATTTATATTTTAATTATAAAACTGGTGATTCATACCAGGGGAACGGAACTTTTTCCGGTATGGTTAAGGCGTCATCGCTATATACGCCGTTTAAAGATATTCCTTTGTATGGTGGTGGCACTTATAATTATAACCCATTGACGGATGGAAATTTTGTAAGGGTATATGCAAGTGGTTATTCCGGTGGCTATGTTACAATCAACATGCCCAGTGTATCTACCTGGTCAGGGGCGCATTTATTTATTAGGGTACCGGAAATAATAGGAACTTCGGCAACAATTACCACTATCTACGCTTCATCCGGTTTTAAGTTTCCATTAGGAAAAACTCCGATAGATAGTTATCAGGATTCTACTAATACCCTACATCCACAGGGTGGCATATATGAATTCGTATCTGATGGTACCAATTGGATACCATTAAATTACAATGTAAACATAGGCCCGCTGGTACATTCGGGACAGTATCTCGCATATAGTGATACTTCACTTACGATATTGCCAACAACTACTTACGTCAGATGTAATAATAATAATACTGCAAATGTTTTGCTACCAAATAATCCGATTCTCTGGCAGGAGGTTAAAGTTTATAGGACTGGTGGCGGAACGGTTGTAATACAGGGGAATGGGCATTCAATATTTGCCGCAGAAAATACAGTGTCAAGTGTTAATATGGCACATATTAATGAGTTGGATTACTTTATATATAATGGATCAACTTGGGATTATTCATACGGAAATTGGAATTAGTTAATTGATAAAAAATTAAGAATATGACAAAGCAAACTAAAAAGTTAAGTGCCCAAACAACCGTTACTACGGTTGCTGCTGGGCAAAAGATACCTATGACAGACGCTAACGGAAACGTAACGCTGATCACGCCGGATAACCTTAAAACGGCTATGATAGGTAGTATTAATCTTAATGCGATCGAAGATGGCATCTTTATAATGTTTCACCGAAAAAGTGATAATTACCCATTGATGGCTAAACCACATAAGTGGACTAGCTACCAAAGCAGCGGTGAAGTAGCCGAGGGAGTGGTAGTTGTAGAAGGTGGTAAATGCTTGGTAGTAGCACCTACCGAATCTACGACGGGGTTATTATGGAGTAGCGCAGCTGTCAGCGGGGGCGGATTCACAACTACAGATCGGGTAGCAGCTATTGGGGACTGGGCTGGTAAGACTAGTACCGCCGCACAGATAGCGGCTTCTACGGCTGGCGCTGTGACAAACACGGCTAGCTATGCGCCGGGTTTCTGCAATTTATATAGTAAGGTAAATGCTAACGGGAATGGTTTGACCGCGGGTAAGTGGTGGTTGCCATCTATGGGTGAAATGATGCTTATTTACGCAAATATGCTAAAGATTAACTACGCATTAAGCCTAATTAGTGGCGCTACACAATTGGTAGAAGACGCGTATTGGACTTCTACAGAGTACAGCGCTACGACCGCCTGGTATCTGTACCTCACCGACGGCTTCGTGAGCTACTACACTAAGGCCGCGGGCACGTTTCGAGTTCGCCCGGTGTCAGCATTTATTATTTAATAGTTAGTAGTTAAACTTTTAAACTTTAGGTGCGGCTTGTGCCGCACCCATTTTACGAATCAGGATGAATAAAGTAAAATTAGTGTCTAACACACATATTTATTTAGACACGAACATGTTATTAGACGAGATATTAGATATAACACCAAATTTCCCGCGTGAGTACAAATACACGATAGGCTCAAAGATGCAAGAATTAAGTATAGAACTATTACAAGATGTTGCAGCAGCCTTTATTAATCGCAATATAGAATCACGCATACAATATCTGGTAAACTTTCAAACCAAATTTGAAACTCTAAAAACCCTAATGCGTAAAGCTGGCGAAAGACAATGGATAAAAGGAAGAGGACGGCATGCACATATAATAGAATTGATGGACGCTATAGGAAAGCAATGTACAGCATGGAAAAACTCACTAATAAAAGTTAGAGAGCAGCCGGAATCGGAAAGTTAAGACTAACCGAGAGTGCAATTTTTCCGTAATAAATGGGCCGCATACCATCATTTATGGTTAAGAATAAGACAATGCGGCGCAGATTTGCGAGCCTACAGAGTACAGCGCTACGAACGCCTGGAATCTGAACCTCAACAACGGCAACATGAACAACAACACTAAGGCCACGAACACGAATCGAGTTCGCCCGGTGTCAGCACTATTTACGGAATTAATAATAAATATATAAACAAAGACATGATTAATACAGACGATATATTAGAAGCATACTACGACTGCCGCAGAAGTAAGCGGAGAACAGCCAGTGCAGCAGTATATGAAATGAACTACGAAAGTAATTTAATTGCTTTGCGTAATCGTATCAATACGCGTATGTACACGCCTGGTCTATCTATTTGCTTTGTTGTTACTCGTCCACGTTATAGGGAAGTGTTTGCCGCCTCTTTTGAAGATCGAATAGTACACCATTATATAGCACTTCGCCTGGAACCGCTATTTGAAATAGTGTTTAACCCGCGTACATTTAATTGTCGAAAAGGCAAAGGACAATTATACGGAATTAATACACTGCGCCAAGATATAGCGGAATGCAGTAACATGTATACCACCGATTGCTATATATTGAAACTTGATTTAAAAGGCTTTTTTATGAGCATTGACAAAATGTTATTAGCCCGGATAATAGACCAATTTATAGTTAAGCATTATACCGGTGCAGACATCTACGATTTACGCTATTTGTGTCAAACAGTAGTATTACACCATCCGGAAAAGAATTGTGAACGTCACAGCCCAGCTAAATACTGGGATTATCTTCCGGCTAATAAATCGTTATTTACTAATGGGGAAAACAAAGGCGTAGCCATTGGGAATTTGTTTGCACAGCTTTTCGCTAATTTCCTGCTTAATACGTTAGACTGGTATTTAGAGTATTTAGGTATAAAATATCATGGGAGGTATGTAGACGATATGTATTGTGTACATGCCGATAAGAATAAGCTATTAAGCATAATACCCTCTATACGTGACAAGTTGGCAAGTTTAGGCCTAAGCCTTAACGAAAAGAAGTTTTATTTACAACACTATAAAAAGGGCGTAGAGTTTACAGGCGCCATCGTAAAGCCCGGGCGTGTATATTGCTGCAATCGAACACTAACTAACTTCATAGCAGCTGTTCGCCGATTGAATAAAGCTAAGACGCTGCGGGAAGTACGCCATGGCGTTTGTTCCATCAATTCGTATTTAGGGTTGCTCAGGCATAGCAATGAATACGCCAACCGTCGAAAAATACTAAACATGATAGATAGTCGTCTGTATGAATACCTGTATATCAAAGGACATCACGAGGTATTGGTACTAAAGAAAAGATATAGAACTCGGGAATTAACATTAAAACGTATAAGAGATGGCGACTATTGAACAAACAAACAAACCGGTAATGATGCTGCGGACAGACGAAATTAATATCGATCTGTTGTTGTTGCTGGAATCACGATACATAGTTATCGTATCGCAAATTAATAACGAAATAGTATTAGAACTTTATAAAAAATAAGAAAATGACAGAGCAATTGATAATAGTATTATTCATCACAGTAGGTATATTAATCACACCCTTAGTCTTTATAGCCCTAGATTTTTGGGCCGGTATACGTAAGGCTAAGTTACGTGGAGAGCCGATAACATCAGAGGGCTGGCGCCGCACGACGTATAAAATAAGCAAGTATTATAACATGCTTGTGCCTCTTATGGTCGTGGATATTATGCAGGTATCGGGTTTTTGGTATCTAAACACATATTGCGGATGGTCCGCACCTCTTTTCCCCTGGCTAACTTTACTTGGGGCTATAGGCATAGGGGCGATTGAGATAAAGAGTATATACGAGCCTGCGGATGCAAAAGAGAGTAAAGAACTTCGACAGATCGCGGAATTTGCCCAGGCAATCGCCGTGCACAAATCCGATCCGGAAGAGATCGCAAAAGCAATAATGGCTTATATGTCTGATAAAGCAAAAGATACTGCGGACGGAACTAACAACTAGATGAAAATGACAAGAGGATTAAGAAATAACAATCCGGGCAATATCCGGATTAGTAGTACGAAGTGGCTGGGTGAAATACAGCCATCTAAAGATAAGTCTTTTAAGCAATTTAAATCGTTACCCTATGGCTTTAGAGCATTAATTAAGTTGCTTCAAAATTATCAAAAACTATATGGGTGTAAAACTGTGCCAGACTTTATTAAGAGGTGGGCACCGTCGAATGAAAATAACACTACCGCTTATATAAAAAGTGTATGCAGCCAAATGCAGATACCGAGCACCCATATTATAAACGTCGGCGATAAAGCAACTATGGTTGCCTTTGCTTCGGCCGTGGCCTATCAGGAAAATGGCGTAAAGGCTAATCGTATAGATATCGAGAAAGGGTGGAGTTTACTTTAATAATTAAAAAACAGAAATTATGAAAATTGATTTTACCGGTTTAAAAAAGTATTGGACTATCGCTAAGATAGTCATACTGTTAGGCTCAATAATCGCTATATGGTTACTAGCCAGGTCAAATATTTCTCTTAGAAAGAATGCAGAGCGTAACGAACGCAATGTTGAGATATTGACGGATAGCTTACACTGGAGTATGTTGCATGATTCTATCCCAGTAGTCAATACCGGGGCTATAGAACAAACAAAAAAGGAATTTCAAAAGACGCAGCCAAAGACAGTACAGACGGCAAAAGAATTAGGAATAAAGCCTAAAGACATTACTACTGCGGCCGATATAGGAGTGAAGACAGAAGGGACCATTAAATACGTGCTAAAGGACTCAACGTTTGACTACCGGGATAAATGGTGCCATTTTCGGGCATCGACGAAAGATAGCTCTTTCTACTATTCCGTTAAAGACTCCTTATCGTTACTCGTTAATAGAGTTTATAAGCATAAGTTTCTTTTCTTGCGATGGGGGCTAAAAGGGTATAATGTTACTGTTACCAATTTCAATCCAAACGGAAAAGTGGAATATTTAAGGTACATTGAAATTAAATAAATGTTATCGTTTTTTTTGAATTGAAATAAAATAGTGTTTAAATGATAATAAAATCAGCGGGAGCGACAATAACAGTTGCTTCCGCTTTGCGTAATATACCATTGTTACGACGGTTGAATATGCTATGTGAGGGGTATCCCCGGGGCCGTTTCGTTTTTGAAAAAGAAACGCGACGATTAAAAATTTAGGAACATTTCGTTTTTCGGATTATACAAAGGCGGTATTGCCACTGGAACAATGTATTGGAATGACGTTCGTAACTGTATGCAAGCCTATCCTATTACCCCAGAGTATAATGACAATGGTGATTATTATATGTGGACAGATATGGTAACAGATGGTTTGTCTTCCTATAATACATTGGGCACTAATCCAAATGCCGATATGTATTACAATCGTGGCCATAACATATCAAAAAATCACTCTTTGAATATGACCGCTTACTTGAAGATTTCTCCAATTAAAGGTCTTACTTTGAAATCTCAATTCGGTTATCGTATGAACGCATACGATTATCGCCAATATGTTCCGGCATATCAAATGAACCAAAATACAGCAGATAATTATACAGATGTTGTTTCTCAGTCAGCAGGTATGGGTTGGAGTTATACATTAGATAATACCGCCAATTATATATTTGACGTAGACAAACACAATTTTGATATTATGGTGGGTCAGAGCTTCGAGAAATCAGGTATGGGTGAAGACCTTAGTGCTTCTGGCAAAAATTTGCTTTTCTCAGGTTGGGATTACGCCTGGCTCTACAACTTGAGCGGTAACCCCAGTAGTGCGTCAAGCTCTCCATGGAGTGCAGGCGCATTAGCGTCTTTCTTCGGCCGTATCAACTATAACTATAATGAGACTTATATGCTTTCATTGATTATGCGCACCGATGGTTCCTCTAACTTTGCACGTGGAAAACGTTGGGGATATTTTCCTTCAGTTTCTGCCGGTTGGGTTGTCTCTAATGAATCTTTTATGCAAAACACCAAGGACTGGTTAAACTTCTTTAAACTTCGTGGTAGCTGGGGACAAAATGGTAACTGTAATGTCAATAACTTCCAGTATTTAGCTACTATCGGTATGGATGGTTCAGCATATTATCGTTTCGGTACTACAATGTTAGGCTCATATACAAAAGGGTCTTACCCTAATATTCTTCCGAACCCTGATATCACTTGGGAAAAATCAGAGCAGCTTGATTTAGGTTTTGATGCTCGTTTTTTCAATAATCGCCTAAGTGCCACTTTCGATTGGTACAAGAAGACTACTAAAGGTTGGTTGGTCGATGCACCTATTTTGGAAACAGCTGGTACTAATGCTCCTTATATCAATGGTGGTAATGTGGAAAACAAGGGTGTTGAAATTGGTTTAAATTGGAATGACAAGGTTGGTAAAGATTTCACTTATGGTGTCAATCTTAATTTAGCTTTCAATAAAAACAATGTAACTTCCATCAATAATGCCAATGGTTACATTGATGGTCCTTCGAATACTTTGATGCAAGGAACGGAATCTTGCTATCGTGTGCAAACGGGTCACCCAATGGGATTCTTCTATGGTTACAAGACAGCCGGCATCTTCCAAAATCGCACTGAAATTGAAGCATGGAAAGCAGCAGGAAAGCCTTTCTTACAAAGTTCTCCTCAACCTGGTGATGTAAAGTTTGTCGATATCACAGGCGAAGGTACGTTGGATGCCAATGACAAGACAGAGATTGGTGATCCGAACCCTCATTGCATTCTAGGTTTCAGTTTTAATATTGGTTATAAGGGTTTTGATTTGAATGTTACTACTTATGGTAATTTTGGTCAGGACATTATGCACTATTATAGAGACCAAGATCGACGTTGTAATTATACAACAGAAGTATATGATTACTGGCATGGCGAAGGTACTTCCAATAAATATCCTCGCTTGACAGCTGCAAACAATGTAAATTGGAATAAGATCTCGGATATTTATGTAGATAAAGGTGACTTTTTAAAGATTTCGAATATTACAATTGGTTACGATTTTAAGAAACTCTGGAAAGCCTCTCCATTATCTCAAATGCGTCTTTATGCTTCAGCTCAAAATCTTTATACTTTTACGAGCTATAAAGGTATGGATCCTGAAGTTGGTTCAGATGGTTATGGTGATAGTTACGGCTGGGCTCGTGGTATTGATATTGGTACCTATCCTCATGCGCGTACCTTCATTGTGGGTGTTAATCTTAAATTCTAAGGAGATATTTGATTATGAAAAATATTTTATTTACTCTTTTTGCGGCTATCGCTATTCTTTTAAGTTCTTGCGAGGACGCTTTGGATACAAAATCCTATACTCAGGCAAACACCAGCAACTATCCGCAAAAATTAAGCGATGCAGAACAGCTTATTGCAGGTGTCTATAACAACTTAAATGTTGTCAATTCAAACCCTGGCGGCTCGTGGTATATGTATGCAGCTCTAGCTAGTGATGATGTCCTTGGTGGCGGTGGTGATACAGACTATTTGTTTCAATCTGAAGACCTTCTTTGTAATTACAGTTCTAATATGACCAATCAATTTTGGAAAGATCGTTGGGCTGGTATCAACCGCGCCAATAATGCTATTGCTACAATTGGAAACTGTATTGGTTTTAAAAATGATGACCAGAAGAACCAAATGATTGGCGAAGCTTATTTCCTTCGCGCTTACTACTACTATGAGCTAGCTTCCATGTATGGTAAGATTCCTTTGATTCTCAATACTGCTACTGGAGCTTCTGATGTCCCCCAAGTAAGTACAGACTCCATATGGGGTTCTATTATGCAAGATTGCGTTACAGCAATCAAAATGATGCCTTCAAAGAAAGCCTCTGCTCAAGGATTGGAAGACGGTCATGTTGACAAGTATGCTGCCGAAGCTTTGCTTGGCCGTGCATATTTATTCTATACAGGTTTCTATAAAGATGCTAATCCTATCAATGAGAAAAAAACAGACGTTACTCTTCTTGATGGTACCACTCTTAGTTATTCTGAGGTATGTAGCGATATCGATGATTGCGTTACCAACTCTGGATACAGCTTAGCCACTCAATTTCAGGATATCTGGGGATATTCTAATCGTCTTTCAAAAAATGATAATACCAATTATTATATGAAGAATCTGATGGCTAATATACCAAGTGCTTCTTTCGCTTATTGTGAAGATGATGGAGGCGTTGACCCTGAAGCAATGTTCAAAATCAAATTTAATTCTATGTTCACCTGGAGTACGGAAACCATCATAGGTTATAGCAATGAATATTGTTTATTTTTCGGTATGCGCGATAGCGGTGGACAAACTTGGTCCAATCTGTTCCCCTTTGGTCAAGGTTGGGGTGCCGGTCCAGTAGCAAAGAATTTATGGTCTGATTGGAAAAGCTATGAAGCAAATTACCTTGGCGGCGTAACAGATCCTCGACGTGAAGCTTCCATTTGCGATGTTACAAAAGAGATTTCTCGCGTAAAAGAAAAAAACTTTATTCAAGAAACCGACTATTTTAATAAGAAGAACGCTCCATATGCTTGCAATGTTAACGGGAAACGTTACAACACTTTTGAAAGCTATATGTATGGAGGGACCGATGGTACAACTTGGGTTGGTGCAGGATGGAACGATACACAATTAGGCAATCTACATGACCTAATTTTGATACGGTATGCAGAAGTTCTGTTAATGCAATCAGAGTTAGAAGGCACTGTGGATGGTATTAATAAAGTCCGTGCCCGCGCAAGTATGAGTTCTCCAACACCATTACCGCAACTCGCAACTTATTCTTTCGATGCATTAAAACAAGAACGTCGTTTCGAGCTCGCTTTTGAAGGTATTCGATTCAACGATATTCGCCGGTGGGGTATTGCAGCAACCGCATTAGACAAACAATCGGAGACCGATGTCTATATTGATGGCACAGCAAATACGAATAAAGCTCAAAATGGAGGTTATATCGCTCGTTATAATGCGACTAAAGGTTTTGCAAAAATACCAGAAAGCCAAATTTCTTTATCTAAGCTCTTAAAACAGAATGACGGTTATGGCTCTGGTTCAGACTATAATGGTTGGACTAAGTAATGCTCTTTAACAATGAACTTAATTTAATTTGAAAATGAAAAAGGTTTTATATTTTATATTCGGTGCGTTTGCAATGGGTGGGTTACTTGCCTCTTGCGATCCAATGCATCAAAGTTCACCAGAGATAGAAACTCTCTCTTCTGCCGATCAAATCAATGCGACTGTCACTCCGATAGTAAATTCAAGTGGACAGAATACTAACAAAGCCATCTGCAAATACACAGGCAAAGGTATGGCTCAGTTTTCAAATGTCACGACTCTTGTTTCTAACAATGACACCATAGAATTATTTGCAACAGGAGATCAAACGGTTACTTGTACCGTTCAAGATCAAGAAGGCAATACCTTTTCTAAAGATTATACCATAAATATTCAGTCTATGGACTATCCAGTAGATGCTTGGTGGTCATATTTAACCGCCGGTTCATCCAAAACATGGGTTTGGGATGATCAAGATTACCCAAATGCCGTTTGGGGGAATGGAGGTTATATCGGTAATACTTCACCTGGATGGTATAAAGTTTCAATTTCTGATATCGAAGCTCAGGCTACAGGCACATCAGTAACAAGCTCTGCAGGAGATGGTACGAATGCATCAATGACCTTTACTTTACAAGGTGCCAAGATTACAAAGAGTGATGGAAAAGAAGGAAGTTTCGCTTTTGATAGAAAAGTTGACGATAATCAGGTTGGTTGGGCCATTGGACATCTTAAATTCACTGGGTTATTCCCGCCAATGGGCATTTTAACTAATGTCAGCAATACACCCGTCTATACATATCGAATTCTAATGCTTACCGATAGCAAATTGGTCTTGTCCGTCCCCGAAGATGAAAGTAACGGTGCATGGGGCACTGCATGGTTCTGGATGTTCAGACAAAAATAGTACAATCCAGAATAATAACATTATCACAATTAAGCATTGCTCCAAAGAGCTAAAAGAAATTCTTTCTGCAACATTGGAGTAATGCTATTAAAGCAAACTTTAATAAAAGTATATAATGAAACGTTTTATTATTTGCATCTTTTTCTTATCTGTTATTCTTACAGTAAATGCTGATGTTTTAGGTCCATATACAATAACTTACAATCAATCTACTCCTAGTGGATATGCAAAAATTGTCGTTTATTCAGTGCCTAACTATTCAGGCGGTGGGATATCTTTAACCAAAGAAGGCTCCACCATCAACCTCTGCGCAAGTTCTGTATATATACCTATTTGGTATTACTTTGTTCCTACTGGTATATATACTATAAATAAAATATCTTCCAATTTTAAAACTATGATAAATGGAGAACAAGTTTTTATAGGATCAACGGTGAATTTTACATCAAATGGATATATAGAATTCCAAGCATTATAGGACAACTGTTTCTATAAAAAATGATAATTTTGAGGTGGTATAAGAACAAGTATTTGTTTAATTTAAGTTGAGAAGGAAGTGAACGTGATGTTCACTTCCTTTTTCAATATACAATCGTTATAGGTAGCATCGGGGCATCATCAAAAATTAGAGAATTAAGCAAGGTCCTGAGTTTGCATTTGTAATAATGAGATGCATAAGATGTGAATCTCAAGGTGAATATTTCCCAGCATTCTGATACTTTATTATCCTAACGTGCTATACAAGGCCCTATAGGGCACTATTACTGTTACTGTCCCACCACACTAATATAAGTTCGATAAGAACGATACATAAATTTATTATGTATAAACGACTGATATACAGCGACAAATTCATAAGGACGAAAATAAAAGTTTATAAGGAGAAACTTTTATTTTCGTCCTTATGAATTTTTATGTTTGTCCTTATCATTTTCCGAAAACACAAGTTCAAATTTCGAATTGTGAAGTGACACTCCCGCATGGTTAAAATAGTCTCAGTATCGACCCTTGTATTCACCTCGGAACATTCTCAAAAAATAGAAATCAAACATCACTACTTTATATCAACACAATATTGCGTCAATGAGGATATGCGTATCGGGCTCATCAGTAAAACTAAGAGACTAACTTACACGAGATACCCAATGGATGAGATACACTCATGTATTTGCAAAACGCTTCCTCAGCTATCTGTAGTCTATCTTTTAGACTCGTTCTAAGCAGAGGTCCGCCGAAAATAAGGAGTCTACAGTATGCTATAGGGCCGATTTTCGGACCTTTTCCCGCTGGCGTTGTATACGGTGCATCGTTAACCTACTGTGGGATAGTGCGTAATGGTGTCATACGGAGGTGGCAAAGGTTGAAATGCAGATAATTTCATGGTCTTGGAATTACAGCAATGTGAGAACTTTTACCACCCAAAACCACGTATGGACCTAAATTTGGTGACGTCCATACGTTTTCTGAAAAACTTAAGGACGTCACCGAAAAAACTAACATACGACAACTTGCGAAAAATCAACCGTATGTCGCAGCCATAACTAACGGATGTTGTAGAAGAAACTAACGTTAGTTGTTAGGATAACTTCCGTTAGTTACCGCAGTAACATCCGTTAGTTATGGCTGCGACATACGTCTGTTTTTAAATTTTGTAGATTAAGAAATGAAATCAATAAAAATGTCAACAAAAAAGTCTTTATTCTTAAACGATTTATCACAACAATTATTATCTTTGCACAAAATAACAAAAAAGGATGTTATTCCCACACATATTATAACGAACAAAGTAATTTAAGCTTAGTCCTAAATAGTATGTGTTAGATATATTATTAAAAGTCGTGTTTGTTCAACTATTAATTTACTAATCATGAAAAATCCACTGAAGCTCTTTTTATCTTTAGCTATTTCTTTAATCTTTTACCAACCTTGTTTTTCTAACAAAGGGATGTCCAATGACTCTATCATTGCACCCGATTCGCTTGTCAGAGCAGGAGAATTAAGTAACGGCCTAACGTTTTATATCCGCCACAACGATACTCAGCCACACCAGGCAAGCTTCTATCTGGTACAACGAGTAGGCTCGATCTTGGAAGATGAAAATCAAAGGGGACTTGCTCATTTTCTGGAGCACATGTGCTTTGAGGGTACCAACTATTTTCCAAACCAAACAATCACCCATTTTCTACAAAGCAAGGGCGTTAAATTCGGATTTGACTTAAATGCAGCTACGGGATTTGACAAAACAATATATAATATAGAAGACGTGCCATTGACGACCCCAAAGACTGCAGATTCTTGCGTATACGTATTGAGTGAATGGGCCCACTCTTTGACATTAGATTCGATAGCGGTAGAGAAAGAGCGAAAAGTGATTCACGAAGAATGGCGCAATGGTATGACAAGCGGAACGCGAATGCTGGAAAAAGCAGGGCCCGAACTCTTTCCTAACTGCAAATATGCCAATCGTTCTCCCATTGGTACAATGGAGATTATTGATCACTTTCCTATTCAGAGATTGAAAGACTATTATAGTAAGTGGTATCGCCCCGATTTGCAAGCCATTATTGTAGTAGGCGACGTAGATGTAGATGCTGTTCAAAAACGAATTCTACAATTTTTTAGACACACTTATCTGGACCCCAAGAAAACATTCAGGGCTTACGAACCTGTATCTAATAACGAAGGAGGTAAGCCACTCATTTCAATTCAAACAGATCCCGAAGAGACTCAATTAGAATTTCGAGTCATGTTCAAACGCGATATATACAATCCGAACGATAAAGACAGACAAGGGTATTATGCCGTGAAATATACAGAAAAGATGGTTCAATTGCTTTGCGACCAACGTTTATCTAATTATGCGGGTCCCGAGATGCCCATTCTCTCGACAGAAGTTACAGATGGAAATTATCTAGGCTGCTACACAAAAAATGCACTCAACGTTAATGTCATGTACAAAAAAGGAGAGCTTGATAATGCACTTCAAGGTGTTTTCTATGAATTGGGCAGAATCAGAGAGCTAGGCTTCACTCCAAAAGAATACAATAAAGTAAAGAATGATTTTCTAGCAACACTCGACAATACGTATAATAATAGACAGAACATCACAAACAATGAATACATTCAACAGTACGTTAGCCATTTTCTGGAGAATGAACCATTCCCTAGTATCTCCGATGAATACCATATACTCAAAAAGTTCATAGACGAAATGTCACTGCCTGTTATTAACTATTATCTAAGGAAAATGATGGATGAAAAGAACATGGTCATTTACTGTACCGGGCCCGATAAGAAAGGTTACCGAGCACCCAAGAAAGCAGATATTCTTGATAACATGAAAATAGCAAAAGACTATGATCTAAGAGCATGGACGGATGACGACGACGATGACAAGACTAAAATAATGAAACATCTTCCGAAGCAAGGAAGCATCGTATCGGAAACGAAAAACGAACAACTAGGTACAACAGAGATGAAACTTTCGAATGGTGCAACTGTCATCATAAAGAAAATAGACACTAAGCAGGATGAAGTAAAAATGATCGCTGTAGCCAATGGAGGATTGTCTTTATTCCCCGAATCGTATGCACCAACCCTGCAAGCGATGGATTTTCTCGCTCCCCAGGTAGGTTTCGGATCTCATTACGCAGGCGAAATGAAAACACTGACCAATGGTATGACCGTTGAAGTGAAACCTGAAATAGGCAGAACACTATCGGCAATGTCTGGACATTGTTCTGTGAAAGAGGTTCAAACGATGTTGCAAATTACCTATCTTCGCTTTGCAAAACCTCTCTATAGCATACGTTCTCTTATGAATATGGAAAACTTGTTGCGCGAATATTTACGAAACAGAGGCATTAAACCCGAGCATGTATTCCGCGATTCATTAATGAATGTGGCACTTGACTACAGTCCCAGAGCATTGGCGCTCAACAAAAATCTTGTATACAAGATAAAATACGGACAATTGAAAGACATTTATAACAGTTGCTTTGGCGATGCTTCGAAATATACATTTATATTCAGTGGCAATATAGATGCTACAACTCTTCGTCCTTTCATCAAACAGTATATCGCTTCATTACCATTTGACAAAAGCGGCGAAGCATGTCAGACTTATGCTACGACATACCACAAAGGACCGAAAACTGTAGAATTCAAACAGAATATGTTTACGCAGAAAGGTACGGTCGGAGTATACCAAAGTGGAACATGTGAATACACTGCCAAAAATAAAATAATGATTGACATGGCGGCACAAATAATGGAAGACCGCCTATTGGAAAAGATTCGTCAGAAAGAAGGTGCGGTATATAGTATAAATTGTGCTGCAGACCTAGACAGTTACCCTTCTCCTTCTTTCAATTTTACATGCATATTCGACGTCAATCCTGATAAAATAAAGATTGCAGCCAAAGAAGTCGATAGTGAATTTGATTATTGGAAGGAACACGCGCCTACTGTTGAAGAGATAAACAAAGTGAAAGAGTTTAATAAGAAGCGATATGAACAAAATATAAAATTAAACGATTATTGGCTCAGTACCTTATCAGAAAAAGCATTGGCACATATTGACTGTTATTCAGACTATTGCAAAACGGTAGAGAATATAACACCTATTGAACTGCAACAATTCATCTCAGGGCTTATAAAGCAGAACAATAGAGTAACAGTAACAATGCATCCGTAGGTAAAATGCAACATTGGCGAGACATATGTAGTTCCTATGTTTGTCTCGCCAGCATAAAACGCTAAAAGAATGTAATGTAGAGAAATAACTATTTAGGGCGCACGAGATTCATAAACTCTTCACGAGTCTTGGCTTGATTAAAAGCACCGGTAAAGTCAGACGTTGTTGTAATAGAGTTTTGTTTCTCTACGCCCCGCATTTGCATACACATATGGCGAGCTTCTATCACAACCATCACACCCAGCGGATTTAATGTTTCTTGAATACATTTCTTTATTTGAGTGGTCATCCGTTCTTGCACCTGCAAACGATGAGCAAAGATATCGACCACACGAGCAATTTTACTCAACCCCGTGATATAACCGTTGGGAATATATGCAACATGAGCTTTGCCATAAAAGGGGAGCATGTGATGCTCACAGAGAGAAAAGAAATCAATATCTTTGACGATAACCATCTGGCGATAGTCTTCTTTGAATTTTGCAGAGGAAAGTACAGAATCAGGATCCATCTGATAGCCACGTACCAATGTAAGCATGGCTTTCGATACCCGTTCGGGAGTTTTAATAAGGCCTTCGCGATTAGCGTCTTCGCCCAAAAGTGAAATAATTTTGCGATAGTGATCTTGTAGTTCTATAAGATTAGTAGTGTCTATTTTGGGATTATCAAGCATAGTAAATAATATTAATGATTTATTTATAGCGAAACGTTCACACGATCTTTGACAATAGAAACTTCGTGAAAAACACGAGTCGCCTTCAACTTACGCATCATTGAATATGCTTCTTCCATTGTTCGGAAATCACCTACCCTACACAACCAACGTGGGGGACTAAAAAAAGAATAGACAGAAACTTCAGGAAAGAAACTGCGGACATCCGAAGCAACCCGCATAGCTTCGAGTTTAGCATTACGAGTATTGTTCCCCGCATAAACCTGAACACGATAACCGGTAATTTTGACTATTTTCTTGGGAGTTTCGCCTTCTATATCATCAAGCGTCAAATCCATAGAAGAGGCACTCTCCTCTTTCCGCATATTCTTGTGCTTGGAACTATCAAGCGAAATGATCTCTGATGGCTCCTTTTTAGAGCTCACTGATTTCGATTCGGCAGGAGAAGCACTAACAGACTTGCTAGAAATGGTGGCATGCTTACTACCAATCAAAGCCGTAATTGACTCATCTTGATGTATCATCACTTTACCCTGTCCAGGAACATCCGATTGAAGCCGCTGAATAATATTAGTCTGAGCATTGACAGCGACAGAAAAGGAAAACAACAAAAATAGACTGATTAATCGCATAAAAAATAAATTAAAAACAATCGAGGCAGGAAATATCCCGTCTCGATTGCTATATCAATAATTATTAATCTTTCCAAGCATCGATAATGCCTTTGAAATCGTCAGCTTTCAATGCAGCACCACCAATCAAGCCACCATCAACATCGGGCTGAGCAAACAATTCTTTAGCATTAGAAGGTTTACAGCTACCGCCATAAAGAATTGAAGTATTCTCTGCAACTGTCTCGTTATACTTCTTAGCAATAACAGAACGGATAAATTTATGAATCTCCTCTGCCTGATCAGTACTAGCAGTTTTGCCTGTACCAATAGCCCAAACAGGTTCATAAGCAACGATCACTTTAGAAAAATCTTCAGCAGAAAGTTCGAATACAGATTCGAGCTGAGCAGCAACAATCTCTTCTTGTTTGTTAGCTTCGCGCTCTTCAAGCACCTCACCAACGCAGAATATAGGAGTCAAGCCATTAGCTAAAGCCAACTGAACCTTAGGCTTCAATGTCTCTACCGTTTCACCATAATAAGCACGACGCTCTGAATGCCCCAAAATAACATATTTGGCACCCGTAGATGCAACCATAGAAGCAGATACCTCACCTGTATAAGCGCCCGATTCTTTATCAGCGCAATTTTCAGCTCCTACACCTATCTTAGCTGCATCAACAACAGGGACAACCGAAGCCAAATGAATAAAAGGAGTGCAAATGATAACATCACAATTGGGTTTATCATTAGCTAGAACTTCATTTACTTCTTTTGCTAGAGCAATACCCTCTTGGAGAGTTTTGTTCATCTTCCAGTTTCCTGCAACAATTTTTTTTCTCATTTTCTTTTTTATTAAAGGGTTAAAATATTTATTCCATTCATGCTCCAACTGATTTTCCAGTTTATTGCCAAGCAATACATCAAGAAATATAACAAATAATAATGGCACAAAAAACCACAATAATATATTCACTATGGCTTTCCCATTGGTGTGATGACTTGGTTGCCCCACAGCTATTTTATCGAGTTTACCATTCAGGTCGCTCTCATCAAAAAGCCCATTATTACTCCATTTATTAAGTATTGTTCCATGTTTCAACAACAAAAGCCCCGGATTGGAACGGATAATCGTCTTCAGTATTATATTATCTACCTGACAAAAAGGATACTCAGCTCCGGTCTTGTCACGCCAATCTTCAATTTCGTCATCAGGCGAAGAAGTAAGTGCATAAAAGTGGTATCCATTGGTATGACAATATTCATAAAGTGCATTGATAAGATCAATATGACTATCATCAGCTTCTTCGATACGAGGAGAAACCAGCAAAAAAGTATAATTCGAATCAGAAAGGACTTGTTGAGAGATGTCATTGCCGGTATCAATGTCAATCATCGAGAAATCGGAAATGGATGGTTCATATCCTTTCTTGACAACAATGGTACGACGATCCACATAAGTCCATGTGCTATCAGGATAATTATCGACAGTAAACTCTTTTTCAGTACCGCCCTTCTTCATCAAAAACACCGTTTGCAATTCACTAAGATGCTTTCCAGGAGGGACCGACATAGCCTCTGGAATATCAGTTCCAATCTTATATGGACGAAAATCAAGTACCGGTAAATAGTAAAGACAATAGCTACACAAAGCCAATGCAAAAAGGCAAGAATAGAGTGATACTAGCCAATCGAACTTCTCACTGACAAAACGATAAATCAATCTCTTATATCGCCAAACGAGAACAGCACAAATCAACAATATCACGTTCTTTAAAAAAGTTTCCCAATTTGTGAGAATCAATGCATCACCGAAACAGCCACAGTCGCCCACAGGATTTTTTATAGCTATATATAACGTGAGGGGAGTATAAAAAATCATCAGAACAAGAGATAATAGAGATGCCGTAACACGTCGGATTCCCAAAAGGAAGAATGCTCCTATGATAAACTCCAACATAGCGATGCCTATAGACAGCAACAATGGAATAATGGAATGTTGAATTGATAACATTCCAAATGCTTGCAAATAATCTTCTATCTTATACTGCGTACCCATTGGGTCAACCGCCTTAACGAATCCGGAAAACAGAAATACGACAGCTAAAATAGTACGACAGATATTTACGCACCAAATAAGAACAATATGTGATTTTTTAATCTCCAAAGTCAATTTTTATCAACGCAAATAACGCATAGTTTATCATATCCATATAATTGGCATCGACTCCTTCAGACACTAATGTTTTACCGGCAAGAGTTTCGATACTCTTGGTTCGGTAAATCTTTTGAAGAATCATATCCGTATAAGAAGTTATCCTCATCAAACGCCACGCCTCATCATAATCATGATTCTTTGCCAACATCAATTCCATAGATTGCTTGGCATACTTATCATATAATTCGAGTACCTTTTTCTCATCGTCATCATCTTGGTCGATGTAGCCCATTTCGAGTTGAACAAGCCCCATTATACCATAATTGACAATAGCGATAAATTCTCCGCGTATATCCTCATGAACTAAAGCCACGCCTTTCGTTTCTATACTTCTAATACGGTTGGCCTTAATAAAGATCTGATCTGTTATCGAAGAAGGCCTCATCACACGCCATGCAGTACCGTAATCATGCATTTTTTTTGCAAACAGTTCACGGCAAACGGCTATTTCATGTTCAAATTGTTGCTTAGTATCTTTCATTTTTGTTACTCTACGTGGCAAAGGTAACAATATTTGAACAAACAAAAAAGAAGGACGCTCCAAATTATATTAAAGCGTCCTTCTTTGTATTTTAAAAAAGATTACGAGCACCGCAAAATTTGTCCTGGACGTAATTGAGTACTAGGAGTGAGGCGATTGAGTTCACACAATTTATCCACAGAAATTTTATATTGGCGAGCTACCCTTGACAACGTTTCGCCATGCTTCACGACAATGTAACGAACAACATCGGCATTGCTTTCAGCTTCTTCAGTTCCTGCATATCTATTAGGTCCGGTACTATGAAAAGTATAAGTATCAGCAACAACATCCTGCATAGGGAAATTGAACATCAACGCAGGATTAATGGCAATACCTAAGAAACGAGTTTCAAAATGCAAATGAGAACCTGTAACATGACCGGTAGCCCCACCAAGCCCGATAGGTTCACCAGCCCGAACGGTTTCATTAGGAGAGACCAACTGTTTTGATAAATGCCCATAGACAGTCTCCAAGCCATTATAATGACGTATAACTACATATTTTCCATAGCCGCCTCCTTCATAGTTCACAACCCTAATTTTTCCAGAGAAAGCAGCATAAATGGTATCACCGATATTACATTTTATATCGAGACCTTTATGCATTCTTCCCCATCTGGGACCGAAAGGAGAAGTGATTTTACGACTAGGGATAGGCATTACAAAGCCCTTTAAATCGAAAGTATAAGAACGAGGTATAATAGCACCCCGCATAGTAACATAACGGTTATCCCAATTCGGGTACAAACTAAGAGCAGGATAAGCTGATTGCTCAGCACGAATTTGACGTTGCAACGCCAAAGAATCCACACTTCTTAATTTTCTGTCAATAGGAGCTTGCCTAGCAATGAGGTCTTGTGCCATACACGACACACTCATCATTGTAGCCGAAGCGATAATTAATGTTTTAATCCAACTAAATTCCATCCAATATTAATTTTAGCCCGTCATTTTTAATAAATGATCGTGAAGAGTTTCGATTGAAACTGTAAGTAATACGAGCGTTATTATATTAATATGACCAAAAAAGGTCGTTTGATCTTACGTTCAGTTCAAAGGTAATAATAATTTTTGAAAAAGCAATAACCTCATTAACTATTTTTTTCTCTTTGAAGGACAATGTAGCATGGATAAAGTCCGTCTAAAGACCATAGGACGGTAAATAATCACTGCAATATGTTATTCAGCATAAAAAGATCTCTCGATCCAATTCTTAACATAAATTTAGCTTACGGACGACCAATTTATATTTTGTGAATGCAATTGATCAAGTTGTTGCCACAAAATCATATTTTCAGGTAAATTTCGACCAGGATCTTGTTCGATAATAGACTGTGCCTCAGAACGTACGAATTGCAATAATTGCCCATCGGTTGCAATATTGGCTATTTTCAATTCGAAAGGCATTCCACTTTGCTGTGTTCCTTCCATATCACCGGGACCACGCAATTTCAAATCTGCCTCTGCTATTTTAAAACCATCGTTACTTTCGCACATTATTTTAATACGTTGCCTTGTATCGGCAGCCAGCTGATAGGAAGTAACAAGAATACAGTACGATTTATCAGAGCCACGTCCTACCCTTCCACGCAATTGGTGCAGTTGAGAAAGTCCAAATCGTTCGGCATTTTCTATAATCATTACGGAAGCATTCGGGATATTAACCCCCACTTCAATAACAGTTGTTGCAACCATTATTTGAGCTTTCCCTGAAACAAAGAGCTGCATTTGCTCTTCTTTATCGGCAGACTTCATTTTACCATGGACTTTGCAGACGTTATATAAAGGAAAAGCAGCTTTTATTTGCTCATAGCCCTCTTCCAAATTTTTCAAGTCCATCTTTTCACTTTCTTGAATAAGAGGATAAACGATATAAATTTGTCTACCTTGTTCTATTTCTCGACGAATAAACTGATGTAATTCTTGCACTCGATCATCATATTGATGAATAGTTTCTATCGGTTTTCTACCGGGAGGCAATTCATCAATCACCGAAACGTCAAGATCGCCATAAACCGTCATAGCCAATGTCCGTGGAATAGGCGTTGCCGTCATAATAAGTATATGAGGAGGCTGCTGGCTCTTACTCCACATTTTGGCACGCTGAACAACTCCAAAACGATGCTGCTCGTCAATAACGACTAACCCTAAGGAATGAAAAGTCACAGTATCTTCGAGTAGAGCATGAGTACCTATTATAATAGATATATCGCCAGACTTTAATCCCTCATAAATTTTCTCACGTCTCTTTCCCTTAATAGAACCGGTAAGCAACTCCGTCTTAACACCCATATTCTCCAATACAGGAGCTATCGTTTCATAATGTTGATTGGCAAGAATTTCAGTAGGCGCCATTATACATGCTTGATAGCCATTATCAAGAGCAATAAACATACTCATCAGCGCCACCATGGTCTTGCCGCTACCGACATCACCCTGTAGCAGACGGTTCATTTGACGACCACTACCCATATCGGCACGTATCTCTTTTATCACCCTCTTTTGAGCAGCAGTCAATTGAAAAGGTAAATAATTAAAATAGAATTTATTAAAAAGGTCTCCCACTTTGCCGAAGACATAACCTTTATACTTACGATGCCTTTCACTGGCATATTTCAAAATATCGAGTTGAATATAAAAGAGTTCCTCAAATTTCAATCGATATTGCGCCCGTCGCAACATGGCATCGTTAGAAGGAAAGTGAATGTGGCGTATAGCTTCCCCTATTGGCATTAAATGATTTCGCTCTATTAAATAAGGAGGAAGTGTTTCCATCATTTGACCTGCATAAAGTTTGACCGCTACAGCCATAACCTTTTCAATAGAACGAGTATTGAGAAAACTACGTTTCATTTTCCCCGATGTATTATAAAAAGGCTGTAATCCAACAAAAGTATTGTTTTCAGGATTAAATTCGTCTACTTCGGGATGCGATAAATTAATACGCCCATTAAAAAGTGTCGGTTTACCAAAAACAACATAAGTCTTATTTATTTTATATTTGGATATAACATATTTGAGTCCTCCAAACCAGACTAAATCAACGACACCTGTTCCATCCGAAAAATGAGCTACAAATCTCTCATTACGTCCCTCGCCTATAGTATCAAAACCAAGCATCTGCCCTTTGAGCTGCACATAAGGCATGGCAAGATTGATATCCCTTATTTGCGTCATTTGGCTACGATCTACATAACGATAAGGGAAGTAATAAAGTAGATCATGGATCGTAAAAACAGAAATCTCTTTATTAAAAAGTGCAGCTCGCTTTGAATTGACGCTATAGAGAGCACTAATATCAGTTGTAAATGTTACATCGGACATTCGAGCAGCGCATTAGCTATGATTAAATCAAAAGACGTTGTTATTTTAATATTTTCTCTATTTCCCTCAGTCAGAAATATCTTTTCTCCGAGGTTCTCCACCACTGAAGCATCATCTGTAAAACTAGAACAAAAAGGCTGTTTATATGCTTTGTGCAGAAGAGCCGAATCGAATACCTGAGGCGTTTGTACCAATTTATATTGATTGCGGCATACAGCAACACTACCCTCAGACGATATTTGTCTAACACTTTCCACCACATCGATAACCGGCACTACAGCCCCATGACTTTGAGCCTCACAAAAACAACGTTTTATTACATCCTGAGAAACAAAAGGTCGAACACCGTCGTGAACACCGACAATTCCTTCAAGAGGAATAAGTTTCAAACCGTTTCTAACAGACATAAAACGAGTTTCACCCCCTTCGACAATTGTATGTTCAATAACAAAGTCATATTGCAAACAAAGCGATTTCCAGTAATTTTGTTGATCAGAAGGCAAAACGAGAACAATGCGAATACTCCTATCAGCTCGATAGAACGCTTCTATCGTATGCATCAATAGAGGTTTTCCACCAATTGGCAAAAATTGTTTCGGGATAGTTCTCCCCATTCGTATACCTTTGCCTCCAGCTACAATAATTACAGAAGAGTCCATACTATCAGAGCAAACATTTTTTATATTCCACAATAGCTTCTTTCAAGCCTAAATATAAAGCATCGCAAATCAGCGCATGTCCAATAGACACCTCGTCAAGCCAAGGAATATTTTGATGGAAATAGGCCAAATTAATCAGATTCAAGTCATGCCCGGCATTCAACCCAATACCACAGATTCGAGCCATCTTGGCAGCATCAACAAAAGGAGCAATAGCCTCTTCGGGTCCCTTTTCGTACTTGGCAGCATACGGACCGGTATAAAGTTCTACCCTATCGGCCCCCGCTTTAGCAGCATATTTCACCATTTCGACATCGGCATTAACAAAAACGGAAGTACGGATCCCTGCACGATTAAAACGGTCAAGTATTTCACTCAAGAACTCCTGATTGGCTTTTGTATCCCACCCCACATTCGAAGTAAGTTGCGCAGGAACGTCAGGCACTAAAGTCACTTGGTGAGGTTTTACCTCTAATACCAATTCGATAAATTCAGAGGTAGGGTTACCTTCTATATTGAATTCTGTATGGAGTTCAGGACGCAACTCAAAAACATCAGCCCGACGTATATGCCTTTCGTCTGGACGAGGATGGACTGTTATTCCTTCCGCTCCAAATGTTTCACAATCAAGAGCCACTTTCAGAACATCAGGCAAATTTCCTCCACGAGCATTCCTTAAAGTCGCAATCTTATTAACATTTACACTCAATCTTGTCATAGAGCTTATCCATTCAATTTAGTTAATATTGATTTTAAATGTAGCAAAAGTACAAAATAATACCAATACCCGAATCAAGAGACCGAAAAAAAAGTCTTTTATTGCCGATTTATAATTCCTTTTTACTATTTTTGCTTCAAAGTAATAATCAAAGATTAATAAAAGAAATATGGCTATTATAAAATGTCCAGAATGTGGCCAGTCGGTTTCCGAACTTGCTGCCAATTGTCCCGGTTGCGGATGTCCTATCAATGACAATATAGATCATTGTCCTGAGTGTGGAGAAGTAGTATTGAAATCTTATGCCGAATGTCCAAAATGTCATTGTCCCATCAAGAAATTAGAAGAAAAAAAAGCAAACGAAGATTTTTTCTACAAAAAAGCCTTTGATGCTTTCAACGCAGGGCAAATATCTCAAGCAGCCAATTATGTAGAAAAAGCTTTGAGTGAAGATACGAATAATCCTGAGCTTATTGAGCTGAAATCGAAAATAGAATCAAAATTAGAGATCTATGAGCAAAAATACAATGAAGCAAACCATCTTTTTGAAGAGAAGCACAATGTCTCTGCATTGGCACTTATCAACAAATTGATAGCTATCGACTCCGCTGATAAATACAAGGTGCTAAAAGATCAAATTCTTTCTACTATCATCAAAGAGCAATTACAAAAAGCCAATGCGCTACTTGAAGCGAATAAGCCAGGAGAAGCTGTTGAAATAATTATGAAAGCAAGATCTTTCGATCCCGAGAATATTGAAATAAAGCATCTTTTAGAAACCGCAAATGAAAAAGTAGAGAAGAAAAAGCGCGTCAAACGAAATACGATCATTGGCATTATCTCCGTAATAGCTCTCATTATTATAGGAACTGCTTTCTATTTTTTCAGTAGCATAAAGGCAGAAGATGACGCATGGGACAAGCTGCAAACCTCGACCAACCTAAATGATTATCAGGCATATCTAGCCGAATATCCCCACGGCAAACATTATGTAGAGGCCAAGACTCTATATGATAAGCTGAGTACAGAGCTGACAGATTGGGCCAGTGTTTCCAGTTCGGTAGACAAATATGCAGTTAAAACATTCTTAGCCAAATACCCAAATGGTGTTTGTGCGGCTCAGGCCAAAACAAAGCTCGATTCGTTAAGCTGGGTGGATGCTTCTAATATCAATAAGCCAGAAGCTTATGCCCAATATATGACTGATTTTCCAAACGGCAAATATTTTAGTGAAGCTCAACAAAAATCAAGTCAGCTGAAAGACTTGGAAGTTTCCGCTAACGAACAGAATCAAATATCTAACGTCATCAGTCAATTTTTTAACGGTATTGCTACCAAAGACGAAGGACAACTGCTATCAAGTGTCGAATCCACCATGACTAAATTCCTTAATAAACGGAATGCGACGAAAGCTCATGTTTTAGCTTTCATGAACCAGATGCATGCTACAGATATGACAGCTATTTCTTTCACTGTGAATAACGACTTAAAGATTGCAAAGAAACAACTCTCTGATGGGCAGTATTCGTATGCGGTAACTTGTACGGTAGATGAAAAGATAGAGCGTACAGAGCCAGGCGAAACATTCGTCAATTACGGTGTAAATTTTGAGGTCGACAATTTTATGAAGATCTCATCTCTCGGTCTACGCAAAATTTCGTCATCTAACTAAAAAGAAGCAATGAGTAACAAAGGAGTATTAATACTACTTGTGGTGCTCGTTGCCGTGTTCGGCATTATAATGACCTGCCCCGACAAAAGCGCCCATCAAAATGCCATTACTGATAAGTTGGTCAACATCATTAAGAATGACAGTGTGGCATCTGCCACTGGTATAGCAACATTAGGCGAGGGAGCCATAACAAAATTTGTTGATGCAGCAGTAGCTAACGTAGTAACCATAAACAACTACTACATCTTTTCGCTTGGCACAGTACGCTATGGCAAGGATAAAGTAGTAGTAAGTATTGGACTTTTACATCACGTTTTCTGCCTGTTCGACAAAAAAGATATAGAGAAATTTGATACTGGAGGCGGAGAATCGAATCTCAATATGGAAGAAGAATAAGAAATCATACAACATCAATGCTGAAAAACGTCATGATGAAACGATGGACATTTTGGATACTGCTACTTCCTCTCATACTGATGAGCTGTGGTGACAGACCATCAACGACTCGTTCTGGATTAAAGACAAAGAACTTTCAGACAATTGTTGACGGAAAAACTGTTGGATTATACGTTTTATCCAATAAGAATGGAATGGAAGTTTGCATCACCAATTATGGCGGAAGGATTGTTTCTATGATGGTTCCGGATAAAAAAAGAAAACTACAAGATGTCGTATTGGGATTTGATTCCATCGGTAGTTACTTGCACCACATGTCCGATTTTGGAGCAGTAGTCGGGCGATTTATCGGCGGAGTGCATAGCCGGCACATGAACTATCATCCAGCTAAAAATGCAGTCGAGCTGAACGATAAAGATAATGCAAATGGTTTTCAATACAAAGTATTCGATGCACAGCAACTGGGCGATCAGAAATTAGTACTTACTTACATATCTAAAGACGGTGAAGATGGTTTCCCCGGTAACTTGATCTGCTCTATAAGCTATAAACTATCAGATGACAATTCCCTAAAAATTTCTTTTGACGCCGGTACGGATCGTCCTACTTTAATAAACCTTTCCAGTCACGTTTATTTCAATTTGAGCGGCGATCCATCATTGCCTTGCACAGACGAGAGGCTCATGATTCATGCCAAGAACTTTTTACCTATCAACAAAACATTAATACCATCTGGGAAAACAACATCTGCGACAAATACCCCTTTTGATTTTCATAAACAAACCGTAATAGACAAGAATATTCACGATGGATGGAACGACCAACTAAAATATGGAAATGGATTTAATCACCACTATTTACTCTATACCAAAGAAGATATTAATAAAAAAAGCGCAGAATTATTTTCTCAACGTTCAGGAATTATATTGAAGATATTCACGGATAAACCTATAATATACTTCTATTCGGGCAATCAGTTAGACGGAACAATTACAGGCAAACACAATATAGCATATAACCAACATGCCGGAATCGTACTTGCTCCCCAAGATTTCCCCGATGCTTCAAATGTATCATCCAAATGGCCTTCAAATTTATTAAAGCCAGGGCAAAGATATCAATGGAATACAATTTATACTTTCTCAACAAGCAAATAAATCAACTTATCTGCTTGGGAACATATATCAGTAATTTAAGACACAATGAATTTTAATATTTCAAAAAGCTATATATTCTTACACGACATTCATTTTTATGCTTTCCACGGCGTATTGGCGCAAGAGCAAAAAATAGGCAATGACTTTCGTATTGATATTAAATTAGAATACGACATCACAAAAGCGTGTTGCACAGACAATCTAAAAGACACCATCAGTTATTCGGAAGTCTACCAAATTATAAAAGAAGAAATGGAAATACCTTCCCAACTTTTAGAACATGTAAGTGCCCGTATTGTCAATCATTTATTCGAAGCTCTACCCACAATAAGCAACATCTACATTTTGTTGGCCAAACGTAATCCTCCTATGGGTGCGGACCTGAAAGAGGCAGGTATAGAAATGAATTGTCATCGCTTTGATAGTTTACCAACCGAGCTTGTTAAATGTACGATGTCTAAATAAAAAGTATTCCATTAGTATGCTATTCTGAAACTGCTCTGAAATAACGGACTGCTTAGATTTTGATTTATTCTCTTCCCGCATCTCATCATAGCGATGAAATCGTTCCAAAAACTGGCGACGAGCCTTAAACACGGCCATGGCATTAGAATAATGTCCTTTTACCATAAACGACAATGCAGCCACAATATCCCAAAAGCGACGAATGCGCATCACTTTTTCCAATGTCGCATCATCAGGAATATTTTTATAGAGCATGATCAAGTTATTGCGGAAATTAAGCAGAGTCTTCATAGGGTTCTCCTTTTTCAGTGTTGCTCCTCCCACATGATAAACCACACTTTGAGGAATACAAACAATATTTCTGCCACGAGAACGAAGCCGCCAACACAAGTCTATCTCTTCCATGTGGGCAAAGAAACTACCATCAAGGCCACCTGCATTCCGATAATCCTCCAAACGAATAAAAAGTGCCGCTCCTGTCGCCCAGAAAATTGAAATTGGTTCGTCATATTGTCCGGTATCTGTTTCAAGCGTTTTGAAAATTCTTCCCCTGCAAAACGGATAGCCATAACGATCTATAAATCCACCCGATGCTCCAGCATACTCAAACGACTGCGGCTGGCGATAGCTCAACACCTTTGGCTGGCAAGCTGCTGTTTCCGGATGTATATCCATATATGCAACTAGAGGTTCAAGCCACCGATGTTTTATCTCGACATCCGAATTAAGCAATACCACGTATTGCGCTTCAATCCTTTGCAAAGCTTTATTATAGCCATCAGCAAAGCCATAATTTTTATCGAGTAAAAGAAGTTGTATATCTGGAAATTCTTTTTTCAACATTGCCACGGTATCATCTTTCGAACCATTATCGGCGATGTAAATTTCAACACCTTCTCCTCTCGAATACTCAATGACGGAAGGTAAAAATTTCTTTAGCATGGCACAACCATTCCATGTCAATATAACAACTGCAACTTTATCCATAACTAAGCGATAACTTTTAATTTATCCTTTTTTTATCTCTTCACGCTTGCGTTTCCAGCGCCGATGAGACCAGAACCAATAAGCCGGTTCGTTTATGATTGTTCGCTCTACACGCCGTGCAAACTGCTCTGTGATTTCGCCATCGGCAGTTCGTTCGGGATATTCAGTCAATAATTGGAACTCTACGCTACAATAGCCTCTCTTCTTTTTCGTCAGCGAACAATAAAAGACAGGGAACTTCATCAATTTTGCAATCTTCTCTGCACCATCCATAAAGACAGTCTCTTGATTCAAAAAAGTAGTCCAATAATGAGCTTCAAAGACATTAGGCGACTGGTCGGTAATAAGTCCAACAGCCATTTTCGTACCCTGCTTTTTCAGTCTTATGATTTCACGAGCCGTAGAATGCTTAGGCACATTATATCCTCCAAATTTAGAACGGATTTTCTTAAAAAGCCGATCTAGATAGAAGTCATGTAGCGGTTTATAGACTTGAACAGGCACATCTTCTGATCGCATAATACTGCCCATACCGATAATCCATTCAAAGTTAGCGTAATGAGGAATCATCAATATGATACCGCCATATTTATCTATCATCTGAAGAAATTCTTCTTTATTGATATAGTCCATTCGCTGTTCAAGCTCTTGAAGCGAAAGATGCATCAGCTTAATTTCTTCCAATAAATAATCGCAGATATAGTGATAAAAACGCTTTTCAACTTTCTTGATCCATTCTTTCGATTGATGAGGAAATGAATTACGAAGGTTTTGTCTCGTCACACTGCGACGATAACGGATAATATAATATGCAAAGAAATAATTAATATCAGAAAAAAGATACAATAGTCGGAAAGGCAACAAAGAAAAAAGCCACATCCCGACATATACCAATATATATATTAATCTCGACTTCATGTCAATATTTCTACAAAATAAGTCCCTTTAGTGCTGTCTGCTCTTCATTCATTTCGCCCATACGAACTTGCACTATTTGGTTATTCAATTGTTCTGCATTTTCCATTTCTACCCTTATATAATTGGGAGTAAAGCCATGAGTAGGCATTCCTTTTTTCGGTTTCTCCACCAAAACAGGCATTGTCATGCCAATATGGCGCCGATAAAACGCTTTTAATTTCATATCAGACAACTCCATAAGTCGCTGACTGCGTATATGTTTTACTTGAGGAGGTACCACATAGTCTATCTTCAAAGCTTGAGTTCCCGGACGTTCCGAATAACTAAAAACGTGGAGCTGCGTTACATCCAAGCTCTTTATAAATTCAAAACTCTCTTCAAATAGTTCATCTGTTTCACCACGAGTACCAACAATCACATCTACTCCAATGAAAGCATCAGGTATTTCGTCTTTAATACGTTGTACTTTTTCGGCAAACAATGCCTTATCATAACGGCGACGCATCAACTTGAGCACTGCGTCAGATCCCGATTGAAGCGGGATATGGAAATGAGGCATAAAGCGACGCGAATGAGATACAAAATCGATCGTTTCATCATGAAGCAAATCTGGCTCTAATGATGAAATTCGATATCTTTCAATTCCTTCTACTTCATCAAGCGCTCTCACCAAGTCGGCAAACGTTTCACCCGTAGACTGCCCGAAGTCACCCATATTAACACCAGTGAGAACAATTTCCTTTCCACCATCAGCAACCACGCCTTGAGCTTGATCCAACAAAGAAACGATGCTCGGATTACGACTTCGTCCCCGAGCAAAAGGTATAGTACAATAAGTACAATAATAATCACAGCCATCTTGAATTTTCAAAAAATAGCGTGTGCGATTACCGCGAGAACACGATGGTACGAAAGCCCGGATGTCTTTCGTCGGCGTCACGGCAATATCCCCTTGACGTTTTTGCAAGTCACTTAAGTAACTCAATATATCATTCTTCCGATCGGCACCTAATACAACATCAACCCCCTCTATGTGAGCTACCTCGTCGGGCTGAAGCTGAGCCATACAGCCCGTGACGACCACAAAAGCCTCAGGATGTTGGCGCACAATACGATGAATAGCCTGACGACCTTTCTTATCAGCTACTTCCGTTACCGAGCAAGTATTAATGACACAGACATCAACTTTTTCTCCACTCCGAGCCGTATGAAAACCGGCATCCTTCAATATTTTCCCAATGGTTGATGTTTCCGAGAAGTTCAATTTACAGCCCAGCGTATAGTATACAGCACTTTTATTTTGATATATAGTAGTATCTATCATGGCTGCAAAGTTACACATTTACAGCTTAACTTACACGAAATATAAAACTTTAATGTTATTTTTGCAGAAATTATTGACTAACAAATGATAAAAGATAATTTCATCAAACTGTACGAAAACAGTTTCCGCGAGAATTGGAACCTTCCATGTTATACCGATTACGGCGAATCCACTTCTTTTACCTATGGCGAAGTAGCCGAACAAATAGCACGTCTTCATTTGCTCTTTGATCATTGCAGATTGCAACCCGGGGACCGCATTGCGCTCATCGGGAAAAATTGTTCTCGCTGGTGTATTGCTTATTTGGCTACGATTACCTACGGGTGCGTCATCGTGCCTATTTTACAAGATTTCAATCCAAATGACGTACATTATATCATTGAACATTCCGAATCAGTCTTTCTCTTCACAAGTGATTCTATTTGGGAATCCCTCGAAGAAAGCAAGATGGACGGTATACGGGGGGCTTTCTCGCTCACAGATTATCGCTGCCTGTATCAACGAGACGGTGAAACTATTCAGAAGTTAATGAAGTATATCCGAAATCACATGAGAAAAGCTTATCCAAAAGGTTTTCATAGTGAAAATGTACAATACAAATCAATATCCAATGATCAGCTAATGTTGATTAATTATACTTCTGGGACAACAGGTTTCAGCAAGGGAGTTATGCTCTCGGGCAACAGCCTGGCGGGCAATATCACCTTCGGTATCCGTACCGAACTGCTCAAAAAAGGCGAACGGGTGCTTGCTTTTCTACCATTAGCACACGCTTACGGATGCGCTTTCGACTTTTTGACGGCAACGGCCGTAGGAACTCACATTACTTTACTCGGCAAAATACCATCGCCTAAAATTGTAACAAAAGCTTTCAACGAAATAAAGCCAAACCTTATTATATCCGTTCCCTTAGTCATCGAAAAAATATATAAAAACATTATTCAGCCCCTTATTAACAAGAAAAGCATGAAATGGGCATTGAGTATTCCTCTTCTGGATGCTCAAATATACGGTCAAATACGTAAAAAACTAATGGATGCTTTAGGAGGCGAATTCAAAGAGATCATCATCGGTGGTGCAGCAATGAATCCCGAAGTTGAAGAATTTTTCCACCGCATACATTTTCCTTTCACCATTGGATACGGCATGACAGAATGCGGACCACTCATCAGCTACGCACCATGGAACGAGTTTATCCCCACTTCATCAGGCAAGATACTCGACATTATGCAAATCAGAGTTTGGAAAGAAAACCCTAAAGCCAAACTTGGAGAAATACAAGTTAAAGGAGAAAATGTGATGAGCGGATATTATAAGAATGCAGAAGCGACAAAAGAATCTTTTACCGAAGATGGCTGGTTGCGTACCGGCGATTTGGGAACAGTCGATGCCTACGGCAACATTTTCTTAAGAGGACGCATTAAAACAATGATACTTTCCGCCAGCGGACAAAACATCTTCCCTGAAGAAATTGAATCGATACTCAACAATATGCCATTCGTCCACGAAAGTTTGGTCATCGAACGCGACAAAAAACTCGTCGCACTCGTCAACCCGGACAGCGAACAACTCGAAGCTCTAGATCTGAATCATCCGGATATACTGAAAACGATCATGGACGAAAATTTGAAGAATTTGAACAGTCAAGTAGCAGCATACGAGAAAGTTAGTCAAATACAGTTATACCCTACAGAATTTATTCGAACTCCTACGCGAAAGATCAAACGCTACTTATATAATAATATAGCTTCCGATCAAGATTCCATATCAGTAAAGAAATAAAAGACAGTACATTTTAAATATAGTCGTTTCAAATGGGCTAATAATTTGGCGAAAGCGTTCTGTTAAAAATGCTTTAATACCAAAAAATATTCATCAAAAAAAGAACAGCCTATCCAAAAAGGCTGTAAATTTGTACCGTTTTAATAAGCAAAATTAATTGTATTACAATTTTAAAAAGCAAAGAAAAATGAAAAAATTAGCATTCTTATTCGTTGTAGCTTTGGCTACTGTAGCACTTGCATCTTGTGGTAACAAAAAAGCTGACGCTGAAAAAGCAGCTACTGACAGCTTAGCAGCTGATTCTGCTGCTCAAATGGCAACTCCTGATAGCGCTGCAACTGATTCTACAGCTGCAACTGATTCTACAGCTGCTGCTCCTGCTGCAACTCCTGCTGCTGCTCCTGCAAAATAAGCAAGCACGAATAGAAAAGAAATGGAGACATACCTTTTGGTATGTCTCTTTTTTTATCTCTATACCACACACTTACTCTCGACTACTGAGGAAACAACAAATACTTTGGGTTGATATATTTACAAAAAGTTTGTCGCAAAGAACCTTTGCCACCTCCGTATGACACCATACGGCGCTGCCCCACAGTAACTTAACGATGCACCGTATACAACGCCAGCGAAAAGAGAGCCCAAAATCGGCCACACAGCATATTGTAGGACACTTATTTTCAGCGGACCTCTGCTTAGAACGAGTCTAAACGATAGGCTACAGACAGCTGTAAGCCGTGTTTGTAGATAAACGGCCCTATCTCTTTTTTATAAGTACCTCGCACCCGAGAAAAGTTGTCGGGCAAGCAAATGCGATAATCTCTCGAAAACAGCATTTAAATTTGCCTCTTCAGTATCAAAGCCTTTTTAAATTCCCCGCATACTTCTTCGAACTTCATCATTGCCACGTTCGACATCCGTACACATTATACGACCCCTGTCCTTCTTTCAAAACGAGCGTATCCTAACGGCTTCAATTGATTGCCCTCACAAGTTGGCTACCCAAAGTTAAGTTTATAAGTAAGGAACGGAAGTCTCACACGTGTGCGACATGTGTATCACACGTGTGAGACAACTGTCGCACAGCTGTGAGACGAATGTCGCACACGTGTGAGACTTCTATCTTATGCTTACAAGGGCTGTGGCGTTCTGAATAAATAATCGTCAACTTATTCATTACATGTTACTTATCCCTATTAGATTTTGCAGATGCCTAACTACTCCAAATCGCCGTTACAGCATTAGGTAGCTTTGAGTGAAAAGCTACACTTCAGACGCAGAGTCCAGCCCTATTATTTCTACAAATAGAGATCGATCAAAAAGGACACATACAACTACTAGAAATCAAATAAGGATTTTATTTTTACGATAACTTTCTCTAAATTCTTTAGGAGAACAGTCTTTATTCTTCTTGAATATTCGATTGAAATTAGACAGATTATTGAAGCCACATTCATAACATATTTCAGCAACAGACATGGTAGAGTCTACCAATAAGCGAGAAGCATACCCCAAACGTATGTCGATAACATACTCCGAGAGATTTTTGCCTGTTCGCAATTTGAAAAAGCGACTGAAAGAGACAGGAGCCATCCCCACCAAATCGGCCAGTTTGTTCAAACGCACCTCTTCTTTATAATACTGATTGATGTATTCTTTCACCTTCTCCACTCGCCGACTATCAGAATGAATACTAATTTTGGCAAACGAAGAGCTTGAAAGGCTACGGGCCTCATCATTGAATAAAGACAGTTCGTACAAGATAGTCATAAATTTAAGAAAAGCCGAGAAACGCATTTTCTCGGTAGCCAGATCGTCAAGTAGTGAATAGACCCTCATAATGGCTTTCATAGGAAAAGATAAACCGACCTGAGCCTTTTCGAGCATCAACCTGATAGAATCAAATTGGTTTTTGCCAAGAACGCTATCGAACAGATCACTCGAAAATTGAATGGTAATCTCCCGAATGTCATTCGAATGACATTCGTGTTGCTCCCACACATGCTCCAAATCTTTTCCCGTAATCAATACTAGATCATAATCTCCGACAACTTCCGCACAATCGCCCACCACGCGGCGCACCCCTGCGACATTAGCACAAAAATTTAACTCAAATTCAGCATGACTGTGAATAGGATAAGTAAATTCCGTTTTATGTCTATCGGCTATATAGAAGCAATCTTTATCCGACAGAGGAGTGATTTCATGAATAATACTTTCTAGGCTAGCAGCAGTTCCCATATTTATTAATTTAAGTCGCGATTAGGTTGAACAAAGATAATTGTTTATTCTGTAAAACCAAAATTTAGTCTACAAAATCCGTAATAATGACAAATGGCCCTCAAATACAAGACATGATAATATATCAAATATATAAAATAAGAGGTTAGGCCGTTAAGCGCTGTTAAGTTGGAACATAGTACGTTAAAAGAGAAAAAATAATCGGTAAGAGTGAGATAAATGATATTTTTTTGTTGTTATTTTAACGTCGAAATGTTAAACCCGAATAGACAATTAACGAATTAAATTGATATTAGAATTGTTATGAAACAGACTAAGAAAATCATTTTTGGATTGAGTATGGTTGCAATGATCACAACTAGTGCAGTTGCAATGACGGCAGACAACACATCTATGCCGGAGAAAAACAAAGCAACATTTAGTGAAATATTCAAGCAGAATGCCCGTTCTGTTATTTCGGATGCGGTAACTCAGCCGGTAGACTTGACTAAAGCATCAGAATTGGCCGTTCACGCGGTAGTTCATATACGTTCTACTCAAGCTTCAAAAGTAGTAACGGTTGAAGACGATCCTTTCGGAGGCCTTTTTGACGATTTTTTTGGTGGTAGAGGCGGTAATGGCAAACGCCAAATGAGAACTCAACCTCAGGTTGGTATCGGATCGGGAGTTATTATTTCCGAAGACGGATATATCGTAACCAACAACCATGTCGTTGAAGGTGCTGACGAAATAGAAGTCACACTGAACGACAACCGCAGTTTCAAAGGCCGTGTAATTGGAACAGACAAAAGCGCCGATTTGGCTTTAATAAAAATAACAGGCAACGACTTCCCTACTCTGCCTGTTGGAGATTCCGACGCATTGAAAGTCGGCGAATGGGTCATCGCTGTCGGCAACCCCTTTAATCTTTCTTCGACCGTAACAGCAGGTATCGTAAGTGCCAAAGCTCGCACATTGGGTACATATGGAGTAAGCGGGGTTGAATCTTTTATTCAGACCGACGCAGCTATAAATCAAGGCAACAGTGGAGGTGCCCTCGTCAATGTAAGAGGCGAATTGGTTGGAATCAATGCTGTGCTCACCTCGCCGACAGGAACCAACATCGGCTATGGTTTTGCCATCCCTTCAAACATCATGAAGAAAATAATAACAGACCTAAAAGAATATGGCGCCGTTCAGCGTGCAATGTTAGGTATAGACGGAACATCACTTCCTGATGCACAACAAAATGCAGAAGACGACGATGCACTGAATAAACTACAAACTAAGATGAAAGAACTTGGAGTAGTAGACGGAGTACTTATATCCAAGATCACAGACGGAGGCTCGGCAGCAAGTTCCGATTTAAAAGAGAACGACGTTATTATTGGCCTTAATGATACCCCTATTCACAAAATGGCTGATCTACAAGGTGCACTTGCCAAGTTCCGTCCGGGACAAACGATCAAAGTAAAAGTAATGCGTGACAAGAAAGAGAAAGTAATCAGTTTACTGCTAAAGAATCAGCAAGGCAATACCAAACTGGTCAAAAATGAAGGATTAGATATTCTTGGCGCCGCATTCCGTGAAGTACCCGAATCATTGAAGAAACAATTAGGAATTTCCTACGGCATAGAAGTTACCGGAGTAACAAAAGGCAAGATGATGGATGCAGGAGTTCGCAAAGGCTACATCATTATCAAAGTGAATGGCGAAGAAGTTCATTCTCTTAGCGAATTTGAAAATGCGTTCAACTCTGCAACCAAATCACCCGAGCAAGTATTGTTTATGAGTGGTATGTTCCAAAGCGGCAAACGTTCAAATTATGCAGTCGATCTATCTGATGGTAACAACAACGGTACAAACAGTAACAACGACAGTAGTACAGGAAACAATAAAAACCGCAACCACCGTCGATGAGAACCTTTTTTTAACGAAAGGTTTAATATAACCTAAATAAAGCACCTATACTAAACAATATCGGTGCTTTATTTGTTTTCATAACAAACGCTCAAAAGATTTTTTGTACTTTTGCGCGCTAAAAAAAATAGATTCGTAGATGAGACAACTTAAAATTACTAAAAGTATTACGAACCGAGAGAGTGCTTCTCTTGACAAATATCTACAGGAAATAGGACGTGAAGACCTAATTACTGTAGAAGAAGAGGTAGAACTCGCTCAACGTATCAGAAAAGGAGACCGTAGAGCACTAGAGAAACTTACACGTGCCAACCTTCGATTTGTAGTTTCCGTAGCCAAACAGTACCAAAACCAAGGTTTAAGCCTACCCGACTTAATAAACGAAGGCAATCTGGGCTTGATCAAAGCTGCTGAGAAATTCGATGAGACGCGTGGTTTCAAGTTTATCAGTTATGCCGTATGGTGGATCCGTCAATCCATTTTGCAGGCATTGGCCGAACAGTCACGCATTGTACGCCTTCCACTCAACCAAGTAGGTTCACTCAATAAGATCAGCAAAGCGCTATCGAAATTCGAACAGGAAAATGAGCGCCGCCCATCACCGGAAGAGCTTGCAGGAGAGTTGGATATACCGGTCGACAAAGTATCGGATACACTGAAAGTATCGGGGCGCCATATTTCGGTAGATGCTCCATTTGTCGAAGGCGAAGACAACAGCCTGCTAGACGTTTTGGTAAACGATGATTCGCCTATGGCCGATAGAGAATTGGTAAACGAGTCGCTTTCCAAAGAAATAGACCGTGCCCTTTCTACACTGAGTGAAAGAGAGAAAGACATTATACAAATGTTTTTTGGAATAGGACAACAGGAAATGACACTTGAAGAAATCGGTGACAAATTCGGCCTGACACGAGAACGCGTTCGCCAAATTAAAGAAAAAGCGATTAGACGGTTACGCACTAGTACTCGCTGCAAGTTACTAAAGTCATACTTAGGATAAAAGTGGTTTTTAGGTAAAAAGAAAGTTTGTTGGAATAATTTAGAGTATATCCTTCAGCTCGATATCAGCGCACTGTTATGAACATTCATAACAGTGCGCTGGTGTTTATCACCATTATAGACTCACAATACTCATTTATGCCTTGCTTTTATTCGGCTTACATTCGAACGGTGAATTGATAACGAAAAGAGTGCCCTGTAATACCCTGCAAAAGATGTTGGGATAAGAAAGTATCAGAATGTCCAAGGACATTCGCCCCTACAGGCTTCCCGAAAAACGAATGATCCGCAACAGACTGTGTCTTAGCTTATTTCTGGGACAGTGGGGTGTGTCAGCCACAAATCATCATACGATTCAGGAGCGTTTTAAATGCTTCGAGAAGGATGCTTTGATGTTTTTTGCTACGAACAGCCTTGTGAAACTCAAATAAATGTTATAAAAACAGCTATCATATTGGTAGCCGTTTTTTTTTATTTATCTTTGTCAGTCTCACAAATAGAATAAATATGAAATATTGCAAAGTTATAACAATGGCGGCTCTGCTATTCATGATATGCTCCGCTTTCTCTTTCCCTTTTTTCAAGGCACCTTCGCATAAAGTTTTTGGCTTCGGTGTTGCAGCTTCGTTCAAGGACACGGTGGTTTATTTCACAGAAATTCAAGAACTCGACAGTGCAATCGTCGACTCTAAAGGTTTTTTGAAAAATCGTCCTGCCTATAGCGAGCAATTAAAGACTTTCATGAATGAAAACATGAAGCAAGAACATACAACTTGCATGATATACTTTGCAAAAGATAAAGAGAAATTACAAAAAGCCGAAGCTAAACTTCGCAAAATATACAAAAAAGACAAGAGTGTATCTATTCAAAACCTTGCATCGTCTCAGTTCCATTTTATTAAGACAGCCAACACGAGCGATGAAAGTGTTACCGTAGAATAGAAACTCCGTTTTCGCACCCACTAAACGTCCAAGAGATGAAACACATAGACATATTCAAATTAAAAATTGACAGACTGTCTGTTCTGTTACTTTTCTTGGCTTCGCTTCTGACTTTGGGCGGTTGTTCAAACCATGATGATGAACCGGATATATCTGTCAAACGAACCGTTTTGGTCTATATGATGGCAGATAATAGTTTAAGTTCTCTCTCTGGAAGCGATATCGATGAGATGACGGAAGGAATGAAAAGTATTGATAGCAATAAAAACAATCTATTGATATATATCGATACTTTCGACGGCACTCCCAAATTAATAAAGCTAGACAACAAGAACGGGAAGGTTGTACAAACGGTATTAAAGAATTATCCGGAACAGACTTCAACAGACGAATCGGTGATAACCTCAGTCTTTTCGACGGCATTCTCGGCATATCCGGCGGATAGTTATGGATTGGTATTATGGTCGCATGGACTTGGCTGGATACCTCAAACATCTTCCTACAAAGTAATATCACGATATGCCGGAATAGATCAAAACGGAGGGAGCACTTATTATTATCTAAATATCCCTTCACTACAATCGGTATTGGCTGCAACCAACTTACATTTCGATTATATTCTTTTCGACGAATGTTATATGGCATCCATTGAGGCTTTGTACCAATTACGAAATTATGCCGATTACTTTATCGGCTCACCGACTGAGATTCCAGGGCCCGGAGCTTATTACACAGATGTAGTACATGCCATGTTTGCCACTTCTTCCTCGGCAACAGCGATCAATAATGCCGATAAAACAGCCGATGCCTATTATAATTACTATAATAACAAGTACGATATAACAAAAGAAAGTGATTTTTCGAATGAGAATTGGATAGCAGGTACCTCTGTAACCTTAATAAAGAGCAGTGCATTGGTAAATTTGGCAAATGCGACAAAAAACATATTGCCCGCATACATTAAAAACAAAACAGCAATCAACACCAATAATATTTTTTGCTACGACCCTTTGCGCGATAAATATTTTTACGACATGGAAGGCCTTATTAAACAGCTCACGGGTGGCAATTCAGAATATATCGCATGGAAAACAGCATTTGATAACTGCGTGATAAAATATCAAACGACAGCCACCAACTATATGAGCTATTCCAATGGGACTTACAATTTCATACCGATGAATGGTTCTTGTGGTTTATCGAGCTACATACCTTCCTCTTCGGAAACAAGTATGAACACTAATTTTCAAGCCACCCAGTGGTATACTGATGCAGGCTGGAACCAGACAGGCTGGTAAAAACATATAACTTAATAAAACTAATGAAGAGACTTTGTTTATTCTTCTTTGCCATTATTCTATTTCAGATTTCGTTTGCTCAAAATCGAACCATAACGATAAAGCTCATTCATACGACCGATGTACACGGCAGCTATTTTCCTTATGATTTTTCGAAAAGAATGAACGACAAAGGAAGCCTTGCACGTGTTTCATCTTACATCAAAAGCCAACGAAAGATATACCATCAAAACGTATTGCTCTTTGATAATGGTGACATATTACAAGGACAGCCATGCTCTTATTATTACAACTACATCGATACAAGCTCCGTACATCTATGTGCTGCTATGATGAACGAGATAAAATACGATGTAGGGAATTTAGGCAACCATGATGTTGAGACAGGAACAAGAGTTTTTAATCGCTGGGCAAAACAATGCCAGTTTCCAATTATCTGTGCCAACGCCATTAGTGATGCAACGGGAAAGCCCTACTTCGAGCCATATCACATCTTTAATTGTAATGGGGTTAAAGTAGCAGTATTGGGTATGATCACTTCAGCTATACCCTGCTGGCTGTCAAAAGATGTATACTCGGGACTTCACTTTGATGACATGGAAGCCACCGCACGTTATTGGATAAATATTATAAAAGAAAAGGAGCATCCAGATATAGTAGTAGGCTTATTTCACTCGGGTATAGAAGCCGAAACTCTTGAAGGAAAATACAGAGAGAATGCATCGCAGGAAGTTGCCGAACACATTCCCGGATTTGATATCATTATGACAGGACATGATCATCTGACCTATTGCAAATGGGTGCAAAATATTGTAGGACAAAATGTACTAGTCATCAATCCAGGTAAAAATGCGGTAAATGTCAGCGACGTAAGTATTAAAATCATAAAGAACAAGAACAACCGCACCTTAAGTAAGCAAATAAATGGGCAGATCATCTCAATGGACAACATAGAGCCGGACAAACAGCTGATGGATAAATTTGCCGCACAATACAACACGCTCAACAATTTCGTTTCGCATAAACTGGGATTCTTGGACGAAGATATTTCAATACACCCGGCATTTTACGGACCAAGTGCATTCATCGATGCCATTCACTCCATACAACTGAACCTCACGGGAGCAGATATTTCATTCTCGGCTCCGTTCAGTATGAATATCAAAATAGACAAAGGAGACTTGTTGGTTGCCGACTTATTTAATCTATACAAATACGAAAACAAACTTTACGTCATAAAAATGACAGGGCTTGAGATAAAGAAATATTTGGAAGAATCCTACGATAAGTGGATCAACGAAATGCATCAACCGAGCGACCACTTATTTCTGCTTAAAGATTATAACGGACACATTTCTTTTAAAAACGAACCATTTAATTTCGATTCGGCTGCCGGCATATACTATACTGTCAATGTAACCAAACCCAAAGGAGAACGCATTAGCATACAAAAGATGGCCAATGGAGATCCTTTTTTTCTAAATAAAACATACCAAGTAGCACTCAACTCTTATAGAGGCAACGGTGGTGGAGGTCTATTAGTAACAGGGGCCGGCATACCGGCCAAAGAACTAGAAGATCGCATTATCTATCGTTCTGACAACGAAATGAGATATTACATCATGAAATATATAGAACAAAATGGGACGAGTGTCTTCCACGCTCTTAATCAATGGACATTAATACCGGAAGCATGGACAGAGGCGGCTGCACAAAGAGATTCGGCCCTACTATTTGATGATAGCTCAACAGAACGGCATTAAGCTGTTTTGAATTTATATATTCAGACTCCGAGTTAAGGCGAAAAATAACACAAAGAATCCGCGAATGTATAAGAGAAACTCTAACATTCGCGGATTCTTTTGTATTATATCTATAGCCTATTTATCAAAAAGGCAGATCATCTGTCGAACCATTATTGCCATCCTCGGCAAATGGAACAGACGATGGAATAGCCGACGGAGCAGATCCAGGGATATCATTCATAGCAGAAGAATCACCGAGAGTTACACGTTCAACCTTCCATGCACGAATACTATTAAACCAACGATCTTGCCACTGACGAGCATCGATATCAAACGAGACAGACAATTCTTCGCCCATCTGTATATTGAATTGACTAATTTTATCTTCGCCAAATATATCAAAACACATTTTACGTGGGTATTGATCATGGTTCTCAATCACATAAGATTGCACTTTCCACGGGGTATTCGTACTTTTAGCAACACCTTCCCGCGAAGGCAACACAGCAATAATTTTTCCTTGAAAGTCCATTATATTCTTTTTATATTTGGTGCGAATATACAATTTTTTTTTGAATCCTTATTAAAAGTTTCCTTGTTTTCTTTCTCTTTTCATTGTTCGTATCAATCTTTCTTTGTAATTTTGTACATTAAATATATGCTGCAAAAAAGCACGTTCTACTTTCTCTCCAGAAGGGACACACCAACTCCTAAAGCTAGGAATAAGGTTGCAGCAAATAATAAAATAATAATTAAAACTAAGAATATATGAAATTTTCCGTTTCCAGCATGAAACTCTTCAATCACCTGTCATCAATAAACAGGGTGATTAATTCAAAGAACACTCTACCAATCTTGGATTGCTTTCTCTTCAAATTGCAAGAAGGAACTTTGACTATCACTGCTTCAGACAGTGAAACAACTCTCGTGACTTCTGTCGAAGTAGATACTTCCGAAGAAGACGGTATTATTGCTGTAGGAGCAAAAACATTACTTGACGCTTTAAAAGAAATACCAGAGCAACCGATTACATTTGATATCAATCTAGGTAATTATGAAGTAATAGTACATTATCAAAACGGTAAATACAATCTCACCGGACAAGCTGCAGATGAATATCCACAGTCTCCGGCTCTAGCAGGTAATATCACTCACCTTTCATTAGATGCGGCAGCTCTCTCCGATGGAATGAGCCGTTCTGTTTTCGCTGTCGAAGAAGATGAGTTGCACCCGATAATGAACGGTATATTCTTCGATATTACCGATCAAAAAATAATCATGGTTGCTTCGGATGGACATAAGCTGGTTCGATACGGTATTAAAGACACTCACGTGGAAAGTATAACATCGTTCATACTACCAAAGAAACCATGCGGATTATTGAAAAACATCTTGGCAAAAGGCAACAACGATGAAGTAAAATTCGACTTTGACAGCCATAATGTTATTATTACCGTAGGCAACTCCCGAATGACGTGCCGCCAAATTGAAGGACGCTATCCTAACTACGGAGCTGTAATCCCAGCAGATAATCCACGTAAAGTAATCGTTGACCGCCAATCTCTTTTGGGAGCCCTTCGCCGCGTATCTATTTTCTCATTGATGTCAAGTTGCCTCATCAAATTGCACATCGAACAGAATAAAATAGAAGTTTCGGCTCAAGATATAAACTATTCTCTTTCTGCCGCAGAATCTTTGGATTGCCAATATTCGGATCAACCTATAAGTATCGGGTTCAAATCGACTTTTCTTATTGACATCATCAATAACATGCCGAGCGAATCAATAAGTATTGAACTAGCCGATCCGTCACGCGCAGGAGTATTCCTTCCTGAAGAACAAGAAGATAATTCAGACTTATTGATGCTATTAATGCCAATGATGCTAAACGAATAAGAAAAAAGGCATATACAAATATTATTATGAAATTAGATTTAAAAAACCCGATCGTTTTCTTTGACTTGGAAACAACTGGCACTAGCATTATAAAAGATAAAATCGTCGAAATTTGTTATCTTAAAGTCTATCCGAACGGTAACGAAGAGGCAAAAACCTATAGAGTAAAACCTATTGAAATAATAAATGGCGTAGAAGAGACAATGCACATTCCGGAAGAGTCGAGCGCTATTCATGGTATCCATGACGAAGACGTGGCAGACTGCCCAACTTTCAAGCAATTGGCTCAAACAATTCGGAAAGACATCGAAGGTTGCGATTTCGCCGGATTCAATTCCAACAGATTTGATGTGCCACTACTTGCCGAAGAATTCTTGCGGGCAGATGTAGACGTCGATTTAAGCAAACATAAGTTCATCGATGTGCAAGTTATTTTCCATAAAATGGAACAACGGACACTATCAGCTGCCTACAAATTCTATTGTCACAAGAATCTGGAAGATGCCCACAGCGCTGAAGGAGATACGCGAGCTACTTATGAAGTGCTGCAAGCACAATTGGACCTCTATCCTGATCTAAAAAACGATATTAACTATCTCTCCGAATACTCCAGCTTTACAAAGAATGTCGATTATGCAGGACGTATGGTTTATGATGATCAAGAACGTGAAGTTTTCAATTTCGGTAAATATAAAGGTCAATTGGTGGCAGAAGTCTTACATAGAGATCCCGGATACTACGGTTGGATAATGAATAACGATTTCACCCTGAACACAAAGGCGATGCTAACAAAGATTCGTCTGAGGGAAAAATAAACGGTATATGCTAAAGGGGAAGAAAATAGTATTAGGTATCACAGGAAGTATTGCTGCATATAAGTCTTGTTCAATCATCCGCGAGCTCATTAAAAAAGGAGCTGAGGTACAAGTAGTCATCACTCCGTCAGGTAAAGAATTCATCACTCCCATCACCTTGTCTGCATTGACAAGCAAACCGGTTATCAGTGATTTCTTTTCTCAGCGTGACGGTACATGGCACAGCCATGTGGACCTTGGTCTCTGGGCTGACGTAATGCTCATTGCACCTGCTACAGCCTCATCTATCGGAAAGATGGCAAATGGTATTGCCGACAACATGCTCATAACAAGTTATCTTTCGACAAAAGCCCCTGTCTTTATTGCACCGGCGATGGACCTTGATATGTATGCACACCCCTCTACCCAATGCAATATAGAGACTTTACGCAGCCGAGGTAATTATATCATTGAACCGCAAAAGGGCGAGTTGGCCAGCCATTTGGTAGGCAAAGGCCGCATGGAAGAGCCTGAAGTCATTGTAAGGATACTCGACGATTTCTTTGAAAAGAAAGATCTCGTAGATAAACATATACTTATCACAGCGGGTCCCACTTATGAGCAGATAGATCCTGTTCGCTTCATCGGCAACTATTCTTCAGGAAAAATGGGATATGCTCTTGCCGAAGAATGTGCTCGCCGAGGTGCTAAAGTCACTTTAATATCGGGACCTACGGCACTGCATACAACAAGAAGCAACATTCAACGTATAAATGTAGAAAGTGCGTTTGAGATGTTTTCTGTAGCAGAAAAGACTTTCCCCTCGTGCGACGCTGCTATTCTTTCGGCTGCCGTAGCCGATTTCTCTCCTGCTGACGTCGCCGATAAAAAGATTAAAAGAGAAGGAGAAAACCTCATTTTGACATTAGAACCGACAACAGATATAGCCGCTGCTCTCGGACAAGAGAAGAACAAAGGAACACAACATCGTATTCTAGTAGGTTTTGCCCTCGAAACAGATAATGAAATGGCACATGCGAAAGAGAAATTGAGAAAAAAAGATTTCGATTTCATCGTTCTCAATTCATTGCAAGACAAAGGGGCAGGATTTCGGTGCGATACTAATAAGATAACGATAATAGATAAAGAGGGCAACACCAGTTACCCACTAAAATCCAAATCAGAAGTGGCGACTGATATTATTGATCGCCTTGTTCTTGAAATCAATAAACCTTAGCCTATGCTCCGTTCACTGTTTATCCAAAATTATGCTTTAATAGAAAAGCTCGATATCCGATTTGAAAGCGGCTTTTCTGTCATAACAGGTGAAACAGGTGCAGGAAAGTCCATCATGCTCGGTGCCATAGCCTTGCTTATGGGACAACGTGCTGACACCAAATCAATCAGACAGGGTGAAAAGCGTTGTACCGTAGAAGCTCATTTTGATCTCTCGAATTACGACCTGCAATCCTTCTTTGAAGAAAACGAATTGGACTATGAAGAAGACTGCATCGTACGCCGTGAAATTTCGGCAAGCGGCAAAACAAGAGCTTTTATCAACGATACGCCTGTACAACTGGCACAACTTAAAGCACTTGGTGAACAACTGATAGACATTCATTCCCAGCACCAAAATTTATTACTCAATTCCGAAGGGTTCCAGCTCAACGTACTTGACATCTTGGCATACAATCAAAATCAATTGGATGTATATCAAATACTCTATAATGAATGGAAAAAGGCTGAGAAAGAGCTCAAAGATTTAAAAGAATCTGTCGAAAAAAATAGAATTGACGAAGATTACATCCGCTTTCAATTAGAGGAATTGGAAAAGGCGAATCTGGTAGACGGAGAAGAAGAAGATATGCAACAAGAGTTCGATATACTGACTCATGCTGAAGAAATCAAAACAGCCTTTTTTGAGATAGACAACAAATTTAATTCAGAAGAAAGCGGTATTCTTGATGCACTAAAAGAGAGCAAGTCCGAGTTGGAAAGTATCATTTCTTATCTTCCTTCTGCCGAAAGTTTGTATGAAAGGCTTCAAAGCTCATATATCGAACTAAAAGATATAGCCGAAGAAATCAATAGGGAGGAAGAAAGCATAGAGGTAAACTCCGAGCGACTTGATGAAGTAACCGAACGATTGAACTTAATCCATAGTTTACAACAAAAACATCAGGTGCAAACCGTTGCCGAGCTACAACTACTGGCACACAAATATAGCGAGCAGATTAATGGTATTTCTTCATCAGACGAACAGATTGAAGAACTAACAAAACGAGTATCTAAATTGTTTGGAGAACTTAAAGTTAAAGCAGAAGAGCTCACTCTAAGTAGAAATAAGGCAGCAAGAGAAGTAGAGCGGCAAATGGAAGAAAGACTAATGCCGCTTGGGATGCCCAATGTACGCTTTAAAGTGGAATTAGGCAAAAAAGAAATTCCAGGGATACAAGGCGAAGACACCGTTGCATACCTTTTCTCCGCCAATAAAAACGGAGCGCTGAACAATATTTCATCGGTAGCTTCTGGGGGTGAAATAGCTCGTGTCATGCTTTCAGTCAAAGCAATGATAGCAGGAGCGGTAAAACTACCGACAATCATCTTTGATGAAATAGATACAGGCGTTTCGGGCGAAATAGCCGACAAGATGGCAACCATTATGCAAGAAATGTCGCGAGGAGGAAGACAAGTCATCAGCATTACGCACTTACCTCAAATTGCATCGAGAGGATCTGTGCACTATAGAGTATACAAAGAAGATAATGATGATGCAACAAACAGTCATATCATACGCCTTACCGACCAACAACGTGTAGAAGAAATAGCCCACATGCTAAGTGGAGCAACGTTAACCGATGCGGCAATGAACAATGCAAGAACGCTATTGAAAAGTGGGGAAAAGAACAAATAAACAAAGAATAAAATGATAGATAAAAATGAAATGATTTTCGGTGTCCGAGCCGTAATAGAGGCGATTGAAGCGGGCAAAGAAATAGATAAGATATTGGTAAAACGTGATTTACAAAGTGAACTTTCAAAGGAATTATTCGAAGCCTTGAAAGGTCGGTTCATTGTTGTGCAGCGAGTACCGATAGAACGAATCAATCGTATAACCCAAAAGAATCATCAAGGAGTAGTCGCGTTCATATCCGCAGTCACATATCAACATATAGATTCCATCGTCCCGACACTTTTCGAAGAAGGCAAGAATCCTCTTGTTGTGATGCTTGACGGCATCACAGACGTCCGCAACTTCGGGGCTATTGCCCGTACCTGCGAATGTGCAGGGGTCGACGCTATTATCATTCCTGCAAAAGGCAGTGTCACTGTCAATGCCGATGCTGTAAAAACCTCTGCCGGAGCACTTCTCTCTCTGCCCGTCTGCAAAGAGACAAACCTTACTGAGACGGTGAAATATCTGAAGCAATGCGGTTACCATATCGTTGCAGCAACCGAAAAAGGAGATCGTCTCTACTCGAAAGCCGATTATACGATTCCGACATGTATTATTATGGGAGCCGAAGATACCGGAGTAGCTATAGAACGACAAGCACAATGCGATGAGCTGGTCAAGATACCCATGCTTGGCAAGATAGAATCACTTAATGTTTCAGTAGCATCAGGTATCATGATTTATGAGGCAATCAAACAACGTAACGAATAATGACTAGAACAATAATGAAAACAAAACTATTTTTTGTCTTTTTCCTGAGCATATTTACTATACAGACAATTAGCTCAGAAAACAATCCTAAATGGCTCGAAAAAGCAGAAAGAGCTGTCTTTTCTATTATCACTTACGATAATCAGGATAAGATTTTGAACAATGGAAATGGCTTCTTCATCAGTTCTGATGGTATCGCTCTTTCTGATTATACCACTTTTAAAGGTGCCAAACGGGCCGTTGTCGTTATGAGTGACGGGAAGCAATACCCCATAACCCTAATAATGGGTGCCAATGACTTATACGACGTAATAAAATTTCGTGTCGGCATCGCTAAATCTGTCAATGCATTATCATTAGCCAAGATGCCAGGAAGCGTTGGGAGTGATGTTTATCTCATCCCCTATTCTACGCAGAAGAGCCGCTCTGTAACATCAGGTAAAGTCAATGCAATAACAAAAGTTGAATCCAAATATAACTATTACACTCTATCATACAATTTGGACGACAAAATGATAAGTTGCCCTATTGCCAATAATGAAGGCGAAGTTATCGCTCTTGCACAAAAATCGACAAGCGACAAAACAATTAGCTACGGATTGGATGCTACTTTTGGTTCATCTCTATCGATAGGTTTACTTGGCTCAAACGACGCAAACTTAAAAGCAATAGGCATCAAAAAAGATCTTCCCGATGAAGAAAGCCAAGCATTGGTCAGCCTATACATGTCTTCTTCCATGATGTCCAATGAAGAATATGCTGAATTACTTAACGATTTCGTTTCAAAATTCCCAAATAGTGCAGATGGATATCTTAAACGTGCCGAAAATGAAGTGAGAACTGATAAAGACGGCTCTTTGATAGATGCTGCGGATAAAGACTTAGCTTCGGCCCTTAAAGTGACCCAGCACCGCGATGATGCGCTGTACAATGCAGCCAGATTAATCTTTCAATACCTGCAAACAACACATCAGACTCCCTATAAAGAATGGACTCTAGATAAAGCACTAGGCTATATCCGCGAAGCAATATCGATCAACCCACTACCGGTTTACATACAGACAGAGGGCGATCTTCTTTTTGCACAAAAGAACTACAATGACGCATTGACTTCTTTTCAGAAGGTAAATAAAAGTAATCTTGTCTCTGCAGCATCCTATTATAGCACTGCTCTAACCATGCAAATGCTAAAATTGGATCAGAAAGAAATCGTTGCCATGATGGATAGTTGTATCAATATGTGCTCCAAACCCATCACCCGTGATGCCTCCGCTTACCTACTAGCCCGTGCGCAAGTTTACATGGATGCAGGAATGTTCCGCCCTGCTCTTCTAGACTACAATACCTACTACGATGCTGTAAACGGTAATGTAAACGATCAATTCTACTTTTATCGTGAACAAGCAGCCAACAAAGCAAAACAGTATCAGCAGGCATTAGATGACATTCAAGCCGCAATCGATCACAATCCTAAAGAGATGCTCTATAGAGTTGAGCAAGGAGCTATGAATCTACGGGTAGGAAGAGTGGAGACAGCTGTCAAACAACTTCAAGAAGCCATTAAAATAGATCCGAAATATGCCGAAGTTTATCGTATTCTTGGACTATGCCAAATAGAGCAAAAGAAAAAAGAAGAAGCATGTGCTAACTTTGCAAAAGCAAAAGAACTCGGTGATGAAAACGCACAAGCAATGATTGACAAGTATTGCAAGTAAAACATTATAAACAAGACTTATAGAGCTAGTAATATCTATAAATAACTAAAAGATCAACAAAATGAAAAAAGTAATTTGCAGTGAAAAAGCTCCGGGCGCTATCGGCCCCTACAGCCAAGCTATTGAAGCAAACGGCTTCGTATTTGTTTCGGGACAACTACCTATTAATGCTGCTACAGGTGAAATGGGCGAGGGCATAACCGCACAAGCGACTCAATCACTCGAAAATGTAAAACATGTACTCGAAGCTGCAGGCCTCACGATGGACAATATTGTAAAGACTACCGTTTATCTCGCCGATATGTCACTCTTTGGCGACATGAACACCGTTTATGCCAACTATTTCAATGGTGCCTACCCTGCCCGTTCGGCATATGCAGTGAAACAATTACCTAAAAATGCATTAGTGGAGATCGAGTGCTTCGCAGCTCTTTAACAAATCAGAAACTATATAGCTACTGCCTCCTACGTAGATAAAATCTTCGGGGAGGCTTTCTTTTTGTGCCGCCTTCACTGCAGATGAAACATCAATATAAGAAGTTCCTTTCAGCCCTGCTGCTGCTGCTTCACATTCCAGTTCGGCTACAGGAATAGCGCGGCTCACACTGGCTTGAGTAAAATAATAGACAGCATCACGAGGCAGCATTTTCAGGACTGTATGAATATCCTTGTCATTGACCATGCCGAAGACAATGCGAAGCGTACGATATTGCTGCAGCTTAAGTTGCTGAACAATATACGTGATACCACCAACATTATGCCCGGTATCGCAAATCATCGTCGGGGAACTCTGCAAACGTTGCCACCGACCTTCGAGTCCGGTCAATTCACAGACATTGGCAAATCCGCTACGCAAAGCCTCATCACTGATAGAATAACCTTTTTCTTTCAGTAGTTCGATAGCTGTTAATACGGTATTGGCGTTTTTGACTTGATACAATCCACCAAGCTCCCCATACAACAAACCGTATTTCAAGGTATCGTAACACAGACCGTCAGCATTCATTTGTGCATCTGCCAACTGTATATTCTCTTCTGCAAAGTAAATAGGCGCTCCCAATTCTTCTGCGCGAGCAACAAACACGGGCTTTGTCTCAGGGACCGTTTCCCCTATCACTACAGGTATACCCTCTTTAATGATGCCAGCTTTTTCGAAAGCGATAGCACTCAACGTATTGCCAAGAAACTGAGTATGATCATAACTAATATTAGTAATGATAGAAATTTCTGGGACAATGATATTGGTACAATCCAATCGTCCACCAAGCCCAACTTCAATCACTGCCACATCGACCTTTTGTTCTGCAAAATACTTAAATGCTAAAGCCGTAGTCAACTCAAAGAAAGAGGGATAAAGCGGTTCAAAAAAGTTTTTCTCGGCTGCGACAAAATTCACCACATATTCTTCGGATATCGGCTTACCATCAATACGGATTCTTTCACGAAAATCACGCAAATGCGGAGAAGTATAAAGTCCTACTTTATAACCTGCCGATTGTAGAATAGCTGCAAGAGTATGAGAGCAAGAGCCCTTTCCATTAGTCCCCGCTACATGAATAGTAGGAAAGCACTTATGGGGATGTCCAAAATGTTCATCAAGGATATGGGTATTCTCCAAGCCTTCCTTATAGGCCGAACTTCCCACTTTCTGAAACATCGGAACACAAGTATAGAGATAATTTAAAGTTTCGCTATAATTCATATTAATATCTATCCCTTTACTATTTACTTCTATCAAAGAAATAGTACTTATCTTTTTTATATCTTCTGGCTGTAATCCCTTTCGCCAAAAATTTTGGTACCTATGCGTACCAATGTGCTACCACAATCAAGGGCAATATGATAATCATGAGTCATTCCCATTGATATTTCTTTAAAATGAGGATCGGTATCAAAATAATCACCTTTCAACTCATCAAAAAAACCTTTCAGAGAACGGAACTCAGAGGCTACTTGAACATAGTCATCAGTATTGGTCGCCATACCCATCACACCTGATAAATGAAGATGATGCAACGAACGCCAATCTCCCGCGCGAAGCATTTCTCGGCACTCATCAAAAGAGAAGCCGAACTTTGTTTCTTCCCGAGCGATATGAAGTTGCAACAGACAATTTATAGTACGCCCCCCCTTAGCGGCCTGTTTATCAATTTCGACAAGCAGTTTATACGAGTCGACAGCATGAATCAACGAGACGAAAGGAACAATATACTTTATTTTATTCGTCTGCAAGTGACCGAGAAAATGCCATTCAATATCTTTGGGTAAGCGTTCATACTTACCCACCATTTCTTGTACATGATTCTCACCAAACAAACGCTGTCCCGCATTATAAGCCTCCATAATGGACTCATCGGGATGATATTTCGAAACAGCGACCAAACGAGAACCAGAGGGAAGTTCTTGCGTAATATGCTTTATCTGAGCCGCAATATCCGAAATCATAACTCAACCCTCCTTATTGCCTGCAAAAGGATAAACGTCCATAATAGCCGTTTCCGCAACATTCGCTATTTCATAATCAGCCATTGAGCCTTTCATACCTTCATCTAATCTTTTCACTGCATCACGTAAATCTGCAGCTTGAACCAATACATTAGAAGCCGATTTCTTTTCCATGCCACTCTTTTCATCTAGTGTAATGAAATATAGCTTCACTTTAAACCATTTATCAGCTGTATCATCGTCACTCGTGAAAAGTTCCGTATAGTTGGCACGCTTAATATCCGACACCGTAAATTCGCCGGTAATAAACGGTTTCATTTCTTCAATAATACGAGCTTCTGCTTCTGTAAAACTAAGGGCATCTACCAAATAAGGTTCAGTAACTTTCTTATTTTTACCATCTTCCATTACTTTCTCATAACGAATCTTGCATTCAAACCAATTGTGCATCATATCTTTGTAATTTTATATTTTTCAAATTCATGCAAAGGTAATCAAAGCAGAGGAATAAAAGAAAAAGAAGCCAAAATATATTTTGCTCTCCCTATTCTACCAAACGATAGGTGTTTTACCATGCTGAGTGAGATAATCGTTGGTAGTACTGAAATGTTTGTTTCCAAAGAATCCATTATACGCAGATAAGGGAGAAGGATGAGCAGAACTTAATACTAAATGCTTGCTACGATCGATGAAAGCTCCTTTACGTTGAGCATAAGCTCCCCAAAGCAAAAAGACTAAATGCTCGCGTTCTTCGGCAAGAGAACGGATAACAGCATCCGTAAATGTTTCCCAACCGTGTCCGGCATGAGAAGCAGCTTGATGCGCACGAACCGTAAGAGTAGAATTAAGGAGCAATACACCTTGTTGTGCCCATCGAGTAAGATTTCCCGACGACGGAACTTCTGTACCAATATCAGATTTTATTTCTTTAAAGATATTCTGCAAAGAAGGAGGAAAAGGTACGCCATCATTTACAGAAAAGCAAAGACCATGAGCCTGCCCCGGCCCATGATAAGGATCTTGACCTATAATAACGACTTTAACTTTATCAAATGGACAAAGATCAAAAGCATTAAAAATAAACGAACCTGGCGGATACACAGCACCACTATGATACTCATTACGTACAAAATCTGTAAGGCGAGTAAAATAATCTTTATCAAACTCCCCCCTCAGATGCTCTCTCCAACTTGATTCAATTTTTACGTCCATAATTATTATATTAACTCTATATTCGAAGCCAAACACTCTTTGCGCATATCTTCAGGCCATATACTCGCCTGGATTTCTCCTATATGTGCTTTGCGCAAATAGAACATGCAAAGACGAGATTGGCCAATACCGCCACCGATAGACAAAGGAAGCTCCCCTGCCATCAGTTTCTGATGAAAATAATAGTTTAATCTTTCTTCTTCACCTTCTTCTTTCAGCTGACTAAGCAATGTCTCTTGATTGACGCGAATTCCCATTGAAGAAATTTCAAACGCCCGTTGCAATACTTCATTCCATAACAACAAATCGCCGTTCAATCCAGGTAAACCATTCAATCCCTCCGTTGTATAATCATCATAGTCAGGAGCTCGCCCGTCATGTTTTTTTCCATCTCCTAATTTGCAACCGATACCAACAACAAAAACCGCTCCAAATTTCTCGCAGATAGCGTCTTCACGTTCTTTAGGAGTCTTTTCCGGATACAGGCAACGCAATTCATCTGCATGAATAAAATGAATTTTCTGTGGCAAACAAGGTTTTATTTCAGGATAACTTTCATATACCAGATACTCAGTTCTGACCATTGCTGCATATATTCGGTTTACGATCTCCTCCAGAAAATCGATATTGCGCTGTTCAGCACGAATAGATCGTTCCCAATCCCATTGATCGACATAAAGCGAATGCAAATTATCAAGTTCTTCGTCGGCACGAATAGCATTCATATCGGTATATAGTCCATAGCCCGGTTCTATATGATATTTAGCCAAAGCCAAACGTTTCCATTTAGCAAGCGAGTGCACCACTTCGGCCTTTGCATCACCCATATCTTTTATCGGAAAAGATACAGCCCGCTCTACCCCATTCAAATCGTCGTTGATACCCGTACCCTTTAAAACAAATAACGGGGCAGTCACTCGACGCAAACGCAACTCTGCAGACAAATTCTCTTGAAAGAACTCTTTGATAAGCTTTATACCTTGCTCCGTCTGCTGAAGATTAAGCAAAGACTTGTAATCCTTCGGTTTTATAATTGTACTCATATTCATTAGAAATATCAGCAAAAATAAACAATTAATTAAAACAAGACAGACAATATCTTAATTTTATTGCATTTTAATCAAATGGTAAGTATCCTAACCCTTGATTTCTGTAAAACATACTGATGATAGTCAGTTCATCTCAGAAAGATGTCGTATCTTTATACTTAGAAGGATGTCGTTCCACCTATGTGATTCGGTCAACTCACCTAGGTGAGTCGATCGTTCCACCTAGGTGAGTTGACCGAATCACATAGGTGGAACGACAAAACCTTAATGAGCCGACAGAAATAGCTTAAATACGACAACCATGATTCAATATGATGTGTACAAAACGCCCTCTTCAAAGGAAGAAGAACCGGACCACATCCGTGCACGATCAGTGAGTAAGGAATAAAATCTATATAGAAGCAGGTATGTTTGCGTTGATGCCATACTCGACTTATATGGCTTATATGGCAATTGCAAAAATTAAGTTTCTGGAATATTTCGGCTAAAGTGTAGCTCTCCCTTTGTTTAAATCAAATCCGTTATTGCATATCATAAAGCAAAATCAATACCATTGTATATTGCTTTGCGTTTGGCTACGCTGATCCCACTTCAAGTCTTGCAGAATGCTTGCCGACGCCCGAATAGTAAAACTATAGTATTTATAAGTACCAAATGGAGAAAGGTTGCAAGTCATAGTAAAACAATGCAAATCGCGGGTAACACTTACTGCCGTTTGCGTTATCTTTTTACTTTGAAAATCATAACCACCCGAGAAATTGAATGCCCACTTATTGGAAAGTTTTAAATTGCCCGACAAATTCACGTTATGAGTAAACTTATAGGGATAGCGCATAGTGTACTTATTAATAGGGGCAGAAGTATTCTCCGTTCTATTATACGAATAATTTAGTGAAATAGACCAAGGCATGTTAAAAGCCTCATAACCATCAGCATCGAGTTTTGCCTTTTCTTTTGTAGGTTCATTTTTCTTTTGCCTCATGGTCGGGTCCTGATTTTTATTCGAAGGATCGCTATCCGAATTTTCACCGTCTGGATTGTCTTTGTTTTTCTTGTCTTTATCCTTTTCTTTCTTCTTGAAAGTATCATTATTAATCGTATAGCTAAAGGATGAGCCATAGCCTTGGAAACGTCCAAACCGTCCGTAAGACCATTCTGTACGATTGCCAACATAAACATTACCCTTCGAGTCGAACTGGTAAGCATAAGTAGCAAACGAAGCATTCACATTGATCGTATAATTTTTAAACCATTTCAATCTTAATCTCATACTCAAATCACTCCAGGGCTTAGTATCCGCTGCCATATTATAAGAAAGGCTGGCACCTAGTTCATCAATAATACTTACTTTCTTGACCGAGTCATTTTTGGTTTTGTATTTTGCTTCGATATTATTAGACACATCAAAACTGACAAGTCCTTGTTTACCACGACTCGGTACACCAAAAGGCTGTTCCGAATAGGGAGAATAATATTGTTCATTACCGGATTTGTCGATATATTTTTTCCAATAGCCATAATGAGAGGCACCAAAATCAGGAGCACCGCTAATACTGACTGTCGGCGTAAAAACGTGTCGAATCTGTATATCCTTACTCTGCATAAACAGCGGTTTGTACATACCGTAAAGTTTTGTACTCACACCCAAACTGGCACTATAATTATAGACTCGATGAAAACCATAAATGGTATCACCGGGATTAATCATCAGACTTCCTGTTGTCGGATTGTATTCCTTCATTATCTTTCGCGTGTACCAACGTTCAGTATAATTTACCGACGGAGTAATATTGAAATATTTAAATAAAGTAAAAGTAGCACTTATAGGGATATTGTGCTGCATTCCATTTATCCAATCACGAGTCAGACTGCTACTGAATATCTTATTATCTTTTGTCTTAATACTATTTGTCAGACGTCCCGTATAACCCAATGATATTTTCTCATACCATTTTTCATTTCCTATCGCCTTCTTTCTTTTGAAAGGATAAATATGGCTCATTGCAATGTTCAAATCGGGCATCGTGATAGCAATAGAAGAGTCGGCAAGTGTCTGAGCAATATTAAAGGTACTCGACAATGTCAGGTTTTGATCGGGGAAACTTCGCGAATAACTAACACTTGACGTTTTAGTATTCTGCGTCATAAGCTGCGAATTATACAAGTTATTCACATTCGTCCGCTCATAACTACTGGTAGCGAAGTTAACACTAGCCGAAAAAGTACTATTAGGATTAGCCTTTGCATCCTGTCGATGGTTCCATATTATTTTAAAGTCTTTTGCTACAGCATAATCCTGCAGTCCCTTATCGCCAGTTTTAGTCACCTGATAGGCAGCCTGAAAGGATCCCGAATACCGATACCTCTTATTATAATTTGTCAAAGCATTTAAAGCCCACGAACCCTTTGTGTAAATATCAGTGGTCAACTTTAAATCCATGTAATCGTTGATGGCAAAGTAATAGCCCCCATTTGTCAAACCAAATCCACGACTTGAATCGTCCATATAGGTTGGCATAAGAATGCCTGAAGAATACTTACTAGTAAAAGGAAAGAAAAAGAACGGTACCGCAATAGGTAAGGGCACATCTTGAACAACGAGATAGGCAGGCCCGGTAATCACATTCTTTTTGGGGCGGACTTTCGCACGGGTCATTTGAAAATAGAAATCAGGGTGTTCATGATCGGTACACGTTGTGTATTTACCGCCATTCATGAAGAGCTCATCATTAGCTCCCTTTTTGGCATTATTCCCCACTACATAACCTTCGCCTTGTTGAGTAACAACATCGCTGATAATGCCTTTTTTACTTTTAAAATTATATCGAATTGTTTTAGAATCATACGGCGTATCCCCATCCTTAAACTCAGGTTTGCCAATGATTTTACCAACTGAATCCGTTTCGCCTCGAGCAAAAACGGTACTGCTATCCATATTCATACTGATCACCTGTGCATCAAGTTCCGTTTTCTGATAGCTGACTTTACCCTTACCATATAGATGAGCATATCCGTCGTGAGTAAAGACAATAGAATCGTCAGCCGAATATTGCACTGGAGCATTAAGCGATGTTTTCTTTTTCTTACCTACAGTATCTTGAGCCAAAGAATCAGTCTTCAACGTATCAACCTTCACAGCATCAGCCTTCATAGTAGTTGGCGAAGCTGTCTTCCGTTTGGGGCGCTGCGATTCAGCCAACGCCGGCAACAAAATGGCTGCCGCTATTAGTGCTGCTAATATCTTATTCCAATTAAATGACGACATTCAATATGCGTTTACTAAAATAACTGACAAAATTACTCAAACTTCAGCAAATAATGGCTTTTTAGACGTACTTTATTAATCTTTTAGTTTTCTAAAGGAAGCATTTACACCAATTATCGAACCTTTGTAAGCCAATCTCCCCATACTTGGATAGACTTTTCCGTGCCTTCTCTACTGTCTTTTCCTGCCCTAATTTAGTTTTTGAAAAAAATTTATCGGCAAAACAAATTATTTGTTCTTCCACGCTTATGGGCAACATCGGTATGTGTGGCACAGGCAATTGCTGACGTTCTATATCTTCAAGAGATAACCCTGCTCCTGTATGCCTTTCGCAAACAAACGCATGCTGAGCAAATCCCTCTTTACGCATTAACTCCGCCCCCAGATACCCATGCCGAATATATGGTTCTACACCAAAACAACAAATAGAAGGAGCATCCGTCAGGAAGATACCTATATCATGAAGCATTGCGGCTTCGTCTACAAAGGCTCTATCGGCTTTCAGTTCGGGATGATGATCGACTATCCACAGCGCCTTGTCCCTCACTTCGCAACTATGAATGACTAATATTTGTCTCAACCTATTATCATCCGGATAATATTTATCGATTATTGAAAAAGGATCCATCTCTACATTAATTATATATACAATTTGCATTAATCATATCAATTGCTGACAAAGTTACTATTGAAAAATGAAATGACAAGCAACAAGCAATATTTTATTAACCCTACGAGCCCAATCACCGTAATTAAACTAATTAGTTATCATTTTATTCGATTTATCCTAAAATTATTATTACTTTTGCGCTTCAACAAGTATATAAAACTGTTTAAATGAATGTATTAGAACTTAGTGAGCAAGAGATTATCCGCCGCAACAGTTTGGATGAGCTCCGCCAGATGGGAATCAACCCATATCCTGCAGAAGAATATGTAACAAATGCTTTTTCGACAGACATTATTGCCGAATATAAAGATACAGCCGAAGATGAACCTAAACGCCAAGTATCTATCGCCGGACGAATAATGAGCCGCCGTATTATGGGAAAAGCGTCGTTTATAGAATTAAAAGACTCCAAAGGTCGTATTCAGGTATATATTACTCGAGATGATATTTCGACTGAAGAAAACAAAGACATGTACAATGTCGTATTCAAACGTTTGTTGGATATAGGCGACATCGTAGGCATTGAAGGCTTTGTTTTTAGAACTCAAATGGGCGAGATAACCATTCATGCCCAAAAGCTGACTGTTCTTTCAAAGAGTTTGCGTCCGCTACCTATCGTCAAGATGAAAGATGGAAATGTTTACGACTCTTTCGACGATCCGGAACTACGCTATCGTCAACGTTATGTGGATTTGATCGTAAATGAAGACGTAAAAGACACTTTTCTGAAACGCAGCAAGATACTCGAAACGCTACGCAATATCCTTAATGGTGCAGGTTATACAGAGGTCGAAACTCCTATTCTGCAATCCATACCAGGTGGCGCCAGCGCTCGCCCATTTATCACGCATCACAATTCGCTCAATATAGATCTCTATCTACGTATTGCCACAGAACTTTATCTGAAAAGGCTCATAGTAGGTGGATTCGAAGGAGTTTATGAAATCGGAAAGAACTTCCGTAATGAAGGGATGGATAGAACCCACAATCCTGAATTCACTTGTATGGAACTCTATGTTCAATACAAAGATTACAATTGGATGATGTCATTCACGGAAGAAATGCTCGAAACGATTTGTATAGCTGTCAACGGGACATGCGAAAGTGTTATCGATGGTAAGACAATCAGTTTCAAAGCGCCCTACCGCCGTTTGCCTATTCTTGATGCGATCAACGAAAAAACCGGCTACGACCTTCACGGAATGAACGAAGAGCAAATTCGTGAAGTCTGCAAAAAACTAAATATGGAGATCGACGATACAATGGGCAAAGGAAAACTCATTGACGAAATCTTCGGAGAATTTTGCGAAGGAACCTTCATACAGCCTACATTTATTACCGACTATCCGGTAGAAATGTCTCCATTAACAAAAATACATCGCAGTAAACCGGGATTAACCGAGCGCTTTGAATTAATGGTTAATGGTAAAGAATTGGCAAATGCCTATTCTGAGCTCAACGATCCTATTGATCAGGAAGAACGGTTCAAAGAGCAAATGCACCTTGCCGACAAGGGTGATGACGAAGCGATGGTTATTGATCAAGACTTTTTAAGAGCTCTACAATACGGTATGCCTCCTACAAGTGGTATCGGCATCGGTATAGACCGACTCGTGATGCTCATGACAGGCCAGAGCACTATCCAAGAAGTACTGCTGTTCCCACAGATGCGCCCTGAAAAAGAAATTAGAAAAGATGGCGTTGATAAATTCACGGCACTAGGTATCAGTGCCGATTGGGTACCGGTATTTTATAAAGCAGGTTATAATCTCATTGAAGACATGAAAGGCGTCAATCCTCAAAAACTTCAAATGGATATTTGCGGCATCAATAAGAAATATAAACTAGAACTTACCAACCCTACTGTAGCAGAGGTTGGCGAATGGTTAGAAAAGCTATGTTAATAAGAAGAAGTAAAATAGCTGTTTTAGGAGGAGGAAGCTGGGCTACCGCCATAGCAAAAATATTTTTATCGAAAGAGAAGTCCATCAATTGGTATATGCGCCGAGACGATCGTATTGCCGACTTCATTCGCCTAGGTCATAACCCAGCCTATCTAACAGATGTTGCGTTCGATACAAGTCGCATTCGCTTTAGTTCGGATATCAATAAAATTGTAGACGAATCGGATACGCTAATATTGGTAACTCCCTCTCCTTATATCAAATCTCATCTGGAGAAATTGACAAAGGATATCAGCGACAAGACTATTTTGAGCGCTATTAAAGGAATCGTTCCGGATGAAAACCTTTCCGTTTCAGAGTATTTCATGAAAAGATATCATATCCCTTCGCAGAATATTCTGGTTGTGAGCGGACCTAGCCATGCCGAAGAAATAGCTTTAGAACGGTTGTCATATCTAACGATAGCTTGTTCTAACAAAAAGAAAGCAGAATTGTTTGCAGAAAAGATGACAAACAATTATATTCGTACATCAGTATGCGAAGATATTTTGGGTGTAGAATACGGTGCTGTCCTGAAAAATGTGTATGCCATTGCTGCCGGTATCTGCTACGGACAGAAATACGGAGACAACTTTCACGCCGTTCTTATATCCAATGCTATCCGCGAAATGGATCGATTCCTAAAAGCGATTGATCCGATGCCACGCAATATAGACTCATCTGTTTATCTGGGCGACCTGCTTGTAACGAGCTATTCCAACTTCAGTCGCAATCGGGTATTCGGCACGATGATAGGTAAAGGTTATTCAGTAAAGAGTGCGCAAATAGAGATGGAAATGGTAGCCGAAGGCTATTACGGAACAAAATGCATTAAAGAAATTAATGAGCATTTCCATATAGACATGCCTATATTGGATACAGTATACAGTATATTGTATGAGAAAAAGAACAGCACTACCGAAATTATCAAGTTAACAAACAGATTCAACTAAAAATACACTTTAAAAAGTAAGAGATATGGTTAGTTTAAACATTGAAAAGACATTCGGTTTTATTTCAAAGGAAAACGTAAACAGCTATGCAGAAGTTGCCATGGCAGCCCGCAAGACACTGGAAAACGGTACCGGAAAAGGAAATGATTTTTTAGGATGGCTACACTTGCCTTCTTCTATCACCAAAGCACAGCTTGACGATATCAATGCTACAGCAAAAGTTCTCAAAGAGAATTGCGAAGTAGTTGTCGTTGCAGGTATCGGTGGAAGCTATTTAGGAGCCCGTGCCGTTATCGAAGCGCTGTCTAACTATTTCAGTTGGTTACAAGACCAGAGAAAAGCTCCGGTTATTCTTTATGCCGGTAACAATCTAGGAGAAGATTACCTCTGCGAATTGACTTCTTTTCTCAAAGATAAAAAATTCGGTGTTATAAACATATCCAAATCGGGCACAACAACAGAAACAGCACTCGCTTTCCGCCTGTTGAAAAAGCAATGTGAAGATCAACGTGGCAAAGAAATGGCCCGCAAAGTCATTGTAGCCATTACCGATGCCGAAAAAGGTGCCGCACGTACTACCGCCGATAAGGAAGGTTATAAATCTTACATCATTCCCAATAACGTAGGAGGCCGTTTTTCTGTTCTCACTCCCGTAGGACTACTTCCAATTGCTGTTGCCGGTTTTGATATTGAAAAACTAGTAGCAGGTGCAGTGGCAATGGAGAAAGCTTGCGATGTCGATGTACCATTCGAAAAGAATATTGCCGCCATCTATGCAGCTACCCGCAATGAATTATATAAAAGAGGCAAAAAAATAGAGATTCTTGCCAACTTCAATCCCAAACTGCACTTCGTCAGCGAATGGTGGAAGCAGCTTTACGGTGAATCGGAAGGTAAAGACAACAAAGGCATATTCCCTGCATCGGTCGATCTGACTTCAGATCTTCATTCTATGGGTCAGTGGATTCAAGACGGTGAACGTAGTATATTCGAAACCGTTATCTCTGTAGAAAATTCGGATAATGAACTAAGAGTTCCTTCTGATAGCGAAAATTTGGATGGACTAAACTTCTTGGCAGGCAAACACGTTGATGAAGTAAATAAGATGGCCGAACTCGGTACCCAATTGGCACATGTAGACGGGGGTGTTCCAAATATCCGTTTATCTATTTCCAAACTCGAAGAAGAGACTATTGGAGAACTCATTTACTTCTTTGAGGTAGGTTGCGGTATCAGTGGTTATATTCTCGAAGTAAACCCGTTCAACCAACCAGGCGTTGAGGCATACAAAAAGAATATGTTTGCGCTACTCAATAAGCCCGGTTACGAAAACGAATCAAAAGCCATTCAGGAAAGACTGAAAAAGTAAACGTTCTATTCGGTCAGAACAAAATAATGATAGACCCCACATCGCACTATCCTAAAATAGATATTAGGGAGTGGATGTGGAGTTCATTTTATTAGTATAAAACAAATCATATGTTCGAAACACACATCAAGAAGTATCTAACCTCACATTCTTATTCAAATCTTTCACCCAAAGCCGTTTTATTCGACATGGATGGCGTCCTGTTCAATTCAATGCCATATCATGCCAAAGCATGGTGCTCGGCTCTACATAAAAGCGGACTGCTATTTGAAGAAAAAGAAGCTTACCTGAACGAAGGGCGAACCGGTACATCTACCATCAACATTATAGCACAAAGACAGTATGGTAGAGATTTTTCAGATAAAGAGATCAACAAGATATATCAAGACAAATGTGACGTTTTCAACACTTTCCCATTAGCCAAACCTTTTAATGGGGGCTTGGATTTAGTGCACCAAGTCAAGCAATCGGGACTCACACCAATGATTGTCACAGGCTCGGGACAAAAATCTCTTTTAGGACGAGTGGAAGAAAACTATCCGGGGCTATTCAAACAAGAACTTATGGTGACAGCCTTTGATGTAAAAATAGGTAAACCTCATCCGGAGCCTTATCTTATGGGACTGAGAAAAGGAGAATTGAAACCGGAAGAAGCCATTGTTGTCGAAAACGCCCCACTCGGCGTACAGTCAAGTGTCGCAGCAGGGATATTCACCATCGCACTAAATACGGGCGAACTCGAAGACGAGGTTTTATGGGAAGCAGGTGCAAATATCCTTTTCCCTTCTATGCAAGCCTTTTGCGATAGTTGGAAAGATCTTCTTAATGCTTTCTCTTCAACAACGAATAAATAAAAAAGAACATTGCTCCTGTAAGACTCAATAAAATAAGCACAGCTTTTTTTGCTATTGCTCGCGGTTTACAGTACTTTTGCCTACTATAATAAGTTGAAATGATAGTTTGTATTGCAGAAAAACCGTCGGTAGCTCGAGACATCGCAGATATTCTTGGCGCCAGAGAGCGGAAAGATGGGTATTTGGAAGGGAATGGATATCAGGTGACATGGACCCTAGGGCATCTATGTACACTGAAAGAACCTCACGAATATTCTCCTTTATGGAAGTCATGGAGTTTAGGCAGTTTACCTATGATACCACAGCGATTCGGTATCAAATTGATATCGGATAAAGGTATTGAAAAGCAATTTCACGTCATCGAAAAACTATTTCAACAGGCAGACGAGATCATCAACTGTGGTGATGCCGGCCAAGAAGGAGAACTTATTCAGCGCTGGGTGATGCTGAAAAGTGGCGCACACTGTCCGGTCAAGCGTTTATGGATTTCTTCTCTAACGGAAGAGTCTATCCGAGAAGGATTTAAGGCATTGAAAGATCAATCAGAATACCAATCTTTATACGAAGCAGGACTATCAAGAGCCATAGGCGATTGGCTATTGGGCATGAATGCCACGCGGCTTTATACTATCAAATATGGTGGAGGCGGAAAGAATGGCGTTCTTTCTATCGGCCGTGTTCAAACACCTACATTGGCACTTATCGTCAACCGGCAAAAAGAAATAGAGAATTTCGTTCCAGAGCAATATTGGGAACTAAAGACAACCTACCGCGACACCGTATTCTCGGCACTGAAAAGTCGTTTCAACAAAAGAGAAGACGGTATTGCCATACTCGAACAGATCAAAGAATCTCCTTTCACCGTCACCGACGTCGCTACAAAAGAAGGTTCCGAATTGCCTCCACGTCTTTTTGATTTGACATCGCTCCAAGTAGAATGCAATAAGAAATTCGGTTATTCGGCTGACGAGACACTCAAAATGATACAGTCTCTCTACGAAAAGAAACTCACTACCTATCCACGCGTAGACACTACTTTTCTAAGTGACGACATATATCCTAAATGCCCAGGTATATTACAAGGATTGAAAGATTATGCGCAATTTACGGAACCTCTTAAGGGGAAGAAATTGCAAAAACGCAAAAAAGTATTCGACACGTCGAAAGTAACGGACCACCATGCCATCATTCCAACCGGTGAATATAGACAAGGAATGACCGAAATGGAAAAACGTGTTTACGATTTGGTTGCCAGACACTTTATTGCTGTTTTTTACCCCGATTGCAAGTTTTCGGCAACAACGGTCATGGGCGAGGCAGCTAATATAGAATTTAAAGTTAACGGAAAACAGATTCTTTCTCCCGGATGGCGTGTTGTGATAGAACAAAACAATAATAAAGAAAATGAAGAAGAGCGCACATTGCCTTTATTTGAAAAGGGCGAAAATGGCCCTCACCAACCCGACCTAAATGAGAAATGGACACAACCGCCCAAATACTATACGGAAGCAACATTGTTGAGAGCGATGGAAACGGCCGGCAAACTGGTAGAGAACGAAGAACTGCGCGATGCACTCAAAGAGAACGGTATTGGGCGCCCATCTACTCGTGCCGCTATCATCGAGACGCTTTATAAGCGGCACTATATAAGGAAAGAACGCAAAAACCTAATGGCCAATCCTACAGGTGTCGAACTAATTAATTTAATTCACGAAGACTTGCTCAAATCTGCTGAACTGACGGGTATTTGGGAAAAGAAATTGCGAAGTATTGAGAAAAAGACATACAATACACAAACGTTTCTGGACGAATTGAAACAGATGTTGAAGGAGATTGTCAATAGTGTATTAAGCGACAACAGCAACCGACATATCACTACCGAAGCTACGCCGGCCAAAGAGATTCAGAAACTGGCTGTCCAAAAGAAGTCACGCAAACGTGCTCCAGCCAAATCAAAGGAAGACGGCGAAAAAGCGAAAGTCGAAGCACCGATAACAGCCAAACAAAAAGAGCCGTCCGAAACTGTGCAGTCCGACGACTCTATATTAGGAAAAGCCTGTCCGCTATGCGGAAAGGGAATTGTTATCAAAGGGAAAACGGCTTACGGCTGTTCCGAATGGAAAAACGGCTGTTCATGGCGTCTGCCATTCAAATCATAATTGGGTAGTCTTATCGATCAAATAATAATCGAGTATGGTCATTGCAGCCATTGCCTCTACAATAGGAACAGCACGAGGCAAGACACAAGAATCATGCCTGCCGCGAGGTTTGAGTGTCGTATCTATGCCATCAAGATTCACCGTTTCTTGCTCCATCAGAACAGTAGCTACAGGTTTGAATAGCACCCGAAAATAAATATCTTCGCCATTGCTAATGCCACCCTGAATGCCACCTGAATGGTTAGTACGGGTTTTGACCTTACCATTATCATTGAAAAAAGCATCATTCTGCTGCGACCCTCTCTGCTCTACTCCATCTACTCCAATGCCGTATTCAAAACCTTTAACAGCATTTATGCTCAACATTGCATTGCCCAATGCTGCATGAAGTTTACCGAAGACAGGTTCGCCAAGCCCTATCGGACAACCTGTAATGACACAGGTTATTTCTCCTCCGATCGTATCGCAACACTTCTTGACACGAAGAATAAGTTCTTCCATTTCCTTCGCTTTGACAGGATCCGGACAACGAACGTCATTTTTCTCTATCATGTCAAAATCATATCGGCTATAATCCAAGTCTAACTTAACAGAACCGACTTGCGAAGTATAAGCAGTGACTTTTATGCCAAGCTGTCTGAGCGCAAGTTTGGCAAGAGCACCTGCAACGACTCTCGAAATGGTTTCACGAGCCGATGCTCGGCCCCCTCCCCGATAATCTCGAATGCCATACTTGACATTGTAAGTATAGTCGGCATGCGAAGGGCGGAACACCGTCTTTAGAGAGTCATAGTCAGCCGAATGCTGATTTTTATTCCAAACAGCAAAACCGATGGGACAACCAGTTGATCTACCTTCAAAGATTCCAGAAAGAAACTCTACCTTATCATCTTCGCTACGCGGAGTCGTAAGCAACGACTGACCTGGGCGGCGTCGATTCAACTCTTCCTGAACAAAATCTTCGTCAATTACAATACCCGACGGAAAACCGTCAATCACTCCTCCTATCGCCTTGCCATGCGATTCGCCGAAGCTCGTCAATCTGAAAATATTGCCAAAAGAATTAAACATGATAATACTATTTATAGGTTTATCTAGTAATCAGCCTCACCTTATCAACTCAAAGAAGTTGTTGCTACAAACCGTATTTTTAGTGGCAATGCTCGCCACAACCTTCTTCGCAGTCGCCTCCACAACTATCACAACCGCAGCCACAACCTTCGCCACTCATCATATTGATGATGCCTTGAATCTCCTCATTTGTAGCGTCGCGCATTTCGGTAACCTCGCCTACAAAATTCAAATCAGCTCCAGCGAGCGGATGATTCAAATCTACGGTGACAGTATTTTCTTCAACGGCCAAAACCGCTGCATTCATGCGGTGCCCTTCATTGTCCATCAACGGAACAACAGTGCCTTCTACAACACTCTTATCATCAAAATGTCCATCTATCTCAAATATTTTCTTGTCTAGATCAAGCACATGCGTTTCATCATATTCGCCATATGCATTGTCCTTTGTTATCACAAAGTCAAACTTATCGCCTTTATTCAATTTCAATATTTCTTCTTCAAAAGCGTCTATTGTGGTATTCAACCCTGTAATAAACTGAAAAGGGTGTTCTGCTGTTGCTTCTTCCACCATTTCTTTCTCACCATCTTCTGTGGTATAGAGCTTATACGCCACATTGACGTACTTGTTTTCTTTTGTTGCCATTTGTTATAATATAAGTGGTAATAAATATTTTTGTCGCTACAAAGATAATATAAGCCTTGTCCAATAACAAAAGAAATCAAACATATTTATATTTCAACAAGAGTTCAATCCTCACAGAAAGAGATAAGAATATAATGAAAACATGGATATAAAAAGAGCCCCTATAAAATTCCATTTCAAATATTTACGATGCTTTCGACGCTCCTCCTCTGCAACTTCGGCAACATCAACGGTCTGCTCAATAACAGGCTTCCTTAGCAAAGCATACAATGAAACGAGAGCCAAAAAAAGGCACAAGAGAGAGAAACTAATAAAATGATTAAACGGAAAATATCTATTGGGCATGCTCACAACCAATATGCCGATAAAACCTATGTAAGATTCTATTTTCAGAATCACTCTATCCGATAACTGTTTCATTTCTTTCTATTATTTGATATTAAACAAAGATAAAAAATTATTCAACAACAACATCATAAATCGCGTTATTTTTTACACATACCCGATCATCATTTCAAACCGCACTAACATTCCAAATAACAAGCAAAAGATAAACCCCGAGAAAAGATGGAAGCCACCGCAGCAACTTCCATCTCTCGCTACAAACAGTTATTGCAAATCAGTACATCTAATTGTCATTATAAATATCTGCAAAATCTACAGAACAGCATCCTGTTGTTAATCGTTTCACTTTGGTCTCGTCTCTAGCTACAAAGTTGTATTTAAACGTTTTATACACATCCTCTATCTTTTTCATCTCTTCTGGTGTCAAAAGAAAAGGTCCTTTTTCTATATTATGAAAAGAGGCATAACACAATTGTTGTTTGATACAATTAAAATGAAAGAAACACATTACACTGTATTTTGATTTTCCCAGTTCTTCCGCACGAGCTTTAGAAAAGATGGTTCTAAATATTCTTTTCACATCCGCATCGCTTACTGGCATATTGGAAATATAGGCATCAAGATAGTTATCTTCTATCACCAATTTAGTTGATTCAACGCTTCGAACAAAACCGCGTGAATCTTCCACATAAGTTAAATTACCTTGACGAAGTGTGTCTTGCGCAAAGACGGAAAGCGTACCCATTAGAAATACGATTACCAATAAAATTTTTGTTTTCATATTAGCTCAACATTATTTACACTAAAGACTAAATGAACCTACTTACCAGAAACTTATAACTCTTTTCCAGAGAATGTTACTCATCTAGCGGCTTTTTGTTTCCCTATTAACATACCTAATAACAAGCAAAAGATAGATTCCGAGAAGAGATGGAAGACACCGCAGCAACTTCCATCTCTTGCTACAAACAGTCATTACAAATCAACACGTCTAATTGTCACTATAGAGATCTGCAAAATCTACGAAACAACTCTCATGTGTTAATCGCTTTACTTTGGTATCGTCTCTAACTACGTAGTTGTATTTAAATGTTTTATATACATCTTCTATCTTTTTCATTTCCTCCGGTGTCAAAAGAAAAGGGCCCTTTTCTAAATTACGAAAGGAGGCATAACATAATTGCTGCTTGATACAATTGAAAAGGAAAATACACTGCATCTGGTATTTTGATTTCCCCAATTCTTCTGCACGAGCTTTTGAAAAGATAGTTCTAAATATTTTTTTCACCTCCATTTTTGTCACTGGCATATTGGAAATATAGGCATCAAGATAGTTATCTTCCACCTCCAATTTAGTCGATTCGAGGCTTTGGATAATGCCGAGTGAATCTTTCACATAAGTTAAATTTCCTTGACGAAGCGTGTCTTGCGCAAAGACGGAAAGCGTACCCATTAGAAATACGATTACCAATAAAAATTTTGTTTTCATATCAACTCTATATTATTAATCATTATAACCGTTTTAATCTGGTATTTCCAATACGACTTTAAAGATACTTCAAAGCCGTATTGGATAATCTATTATTCGCTACTGTCATACAACTTGTCAAAAGACATCGCTATTGCATAATTTATAAACCAATCAATAATAGATTTATCTCTAACAATAGAGAAATCATAATTCAAAGCCTTGAAAGCTTTTTCCAAACGATCCAGTTCATCAAGCGTTAAACGTAATTTATGATTATCCAATAACACACATTTCATATAAGCACACTTTTTTGTAATACCGTCAAAATAAAAAGTAAAAGCCATACGATATTTACCTAGTTCTGTCGCACGTTTTTTAGAAAAGACTGTTCTAAATATTCTTTTCCGGGCTTCATAGTCAGGGAAAGAGGTTACATATTGATCTCTATAATACCGTCCTTTCAATTTGGTAGATTCCAAACTTTGGACAAGCCAGAGTGTATCCATTTTATTATTGTAGGAAAACATGGACAATTCCATTACATATGCCAATTTGCCTTCGCGCAACATGATCATCTTAGGATTCTGAGAAAAAGCAGAACCCGCTGTCAGCAATAATCCGATAACTAATACAAGCATTGATTTCATGATAAAAGGCTTTTAGTTAAACAATAGTTATAAGTAGACATGCATCACAAATATAGTTTTTTTCCTATAATATCTAATATTAATTCAATCTTATTTACAAAAAAGTAGAAAAATATTTCTAGACAGTTCACAATTAATTACCATACATCGCATTGATACATATTACATCATTACAAAATATAGAACGAATATTACGATGAGAATAAACGCTCACACCCCATTGGCGCAATATCAATTCAAGCAATGATACGTTAAGCGACTGGCATTTTCCGAAAAGTTTTGTAAGGTGAATATGGGAGGCTATTTCAACAAAATCATGTTGCAATTTGCGCGCTCTACATTCGCACGTCTCCTCCACTGTATTAAAGCCATAATACTCTGCATAAAAGACTTTTAAACGCTCATAGAGACCCTTTTATAAGGATGAAGTCTGTGAGACATACGAATGAAAGTTGGTGCATATCAGAACGATTTTATGTTTTGTACTAAGAAGATTGTCGTTCCACATATGTGATTCGATCAACTCACATATGTGAGTCGATCGTTCCATATATGTGAGTTGATCGAATCACATATGTGGAACGACAAAACCTAAATGAGTCAACAGAAATGCCTTAAATACAGCAACGATAATTCAATAAGATGTGTACAAAACACCTTCTCGCAGAGAAAAAGAACCGGAGCATTTCTATGCATAGGCAGTAAGGAAAGGAGTTTCTACACAGTGCGCACACCACAGATGCCGGGTAATGGCTTAATCGGTTGATATACGAAGCGGACGATCCGTGTTTCATAACGCACTAACAATAAGAAAGATAGCACCTTTTTGAGGTCCCATAAACAAGTCCAACCTGTATATATTACTCATATCCAATAAGATAACATGACGGATAGAGTTTTGAAACTTTTTTTTTGCGAGACATTGAATCATTTATTTTTTGAAAACACAGCTTCAATTGAAGCATCGGGAGGTGGCACTTCAGTACAGATAAAATAGTATCAGAATCGCTTCCCATATCCACCTCGAAAAACAATCGAAAAAGCAACTATTGAATACAATCGTCTATGCGTTAAAGGGCCACTCAGCTATCTCTAGGGCACCGTTTAGACTCGTTCTAAGCAGAGGTCCGCTGAAAATAAGGACTCTACAGTATACTCTAGGGCCTATTTTCGGACCTTTTTCCGCTGGCGTTGTATACGCTGCACCGTTAACCTGCTGTGGGATAGCGCGTAATGGTGTCATACGGAGGTGGCAAAGGTTGAAATGCACATGATTTCATGGCCTTGAAATGCAGCAATGGACTCTTCCCAAAACCACGTATGTACCTAAATTTGTTGACGTCCATACGTTTTCTGAAAAACTTAAGGACGTCACCGAAAAAAGGAACATACGACGATTTCGTTCATGCCACAGGCTCTCGAAAGTCTTTATTTATGGGGTGTGCTATTGACACAGGCAAAAAGAAAAGCGGAAAACATTACTGTTTTCCGCCTCATATAACGTTTACTAAAAAGTAACTGATTCTTATTTCAAAACACTTTTCAAGTCAGCATTTGTTGCGCGAACAGCATCAGCGCTGGCAGCGAACTTAGCTTTCTCTTCTTCGTTAAGATCGATCTCTACAATCTTCTCGATACCGTTCTTACCAAGAATAACAGGAACACCAATGCAGATGTCGCTCTGGCCGTATTCGCCTTCGAGATATACAGAGCAAGGTATCATTTTCTCCTGATCGTGGATGATAGACTCTACAACATAAGCTCCACTCGCACCCGGTGCATACCAAGCAGAAGTTCCGAGCAAACCGGTAAGAGTAGCGCCACCTACCATAGTATCGGCAGCTACTTTATCCAAATCTTCTTTGCTCATCAAAGAGCTGGCAGGCATACCTTTATAAGAAGCCAAACGTGTCAAAGGAATCATTGTTTTGTCACCATGACCACCAATAACCATAGCGTCTACCTCGTTGGCATTGCAACCTAACTTCTGAGACAAGAAATATTTGAAACGTGAGCTATCGAGCATACCACCCATACCGATTACACGATTCTTTGGCAAGCCCAATGATTTGAGAGCCAAATAAGTCATCGTATCCATAGGGTTAGAGATAACAACCAAGATAGTATTAGGAGAATATTTCAGAATATTGTCGGCAACAGATTTGACGATACCGGCATTAACGCCAATCAGTTCTTCACGAGTCATACCCGGTTTGCGAGGAATACCCGATGTGATCACAACAACATCAGAATTGGCTGTTTGAGCATAATCATTCGTACAACCTACTACTTTGGTATCGAAACCCAACGACTGAGCCGTTTGGTTCATATCCATTGCTTTACCTTCTGATACACCTTGCTTAACATCAAGCATAACAACCTCGTCTGCCACTTCGTGAAATACGAGTACATTGGCTACAGTAGCACCTACGTTACCTGCGCCGACTACAGTTACTTTAGACATAATAATTTATTAATTAAAAAATTCTATAAATACTTTATTTTAATAAGTACAAAGGTACTACAATGAGCGTATTAAAGAAATTATTCCTTAATAAAATTAGTTAAAGTCATAACTTATAGTGAACACATTTAGTGTATTTAGTTGGAAATAACTATTTTTGCACCAACAAAAGAATATAATGAAATGAAAAAGAAGACTATTATATTTACAGTTTGCATTGTTTTGCTACTAGCAGCAATCGGTATCGTATCGTATATGTTAATGAAAGAAAAGAAAGCCAATTATTCGCTCAACCAAGAGTTTGTGTTGGACAAGAATGATTTGGAAAATGAATACTATCGCTTCTCCAAACAGTACGATGAAATAAAGACAACGGTCAGAAATGATTCATTGGGTGCTTTATTGGATAAAGAACAACAAAAGAGTCAGCGCCTGCTGGAAGAACTTCGCAGCGTAAAGAGCACCAATGCAACTGAAATACGCCGTCTTCGCAACGAACTGTCTACTCTACGTCGCGTCATGGTGAGCTATATCAACCAGATAGACTCTCTGAACCAACTGACAACGAGGCAGCGCCAACAGATTAATGACATATCGGCAAAATACGACGTAGCATCCAAACAAATCAACAACTTGTCGGAAGAGAAACGCAGCTTATCGGAAAAGGTTACGCTTGCCGCTCAATTGGATGCATCGAATGTATGGATGGAAGCCAAAAACAAACGAGGCAAAACAGCCAAGAAAGTAAAAGACTGCGTAAAGTTTGCCGTTGGTTTTACGATTGCAAAAAACATTACGGCCGAACCGGGCATGCGCACGGTCTATGTCAGAATATCGAAACCAGACAACACGGTGCTTGGTGATGGAGACACTTTCAAGTTTGAAAATAAAGACATACCTTATTCCATCAAGAAAGCAATAGAATATAGAGGCGAAGAAACTCCCGTCACGGTATACTGGGATGTGAAAGAGTTTTTATACCCCGGAACTTATCGGGTAGAGATATTTGCGGGCAATTCGATGATAGGTTCTTCTTCGTTCACCCTCAAATAGTACACACATAAAGGGGCCGATGGCGTTTACTGACGACGATCGGCACCCCACATCAGTTTCTGGCGCAAAGTGTTGAAAAAAACATGATTGCAACGCTTCACAACTTTGATGGAATATGGGGCACGACGAATGGTGAGTTGCATGCCCTCTTCGCAAGAAATACTCCGCCCGTCTATAGCGACAAGATAGTTGTGACTGCGACTTTCGACCCGCAATGACACTTCCCAATCGTCACACATCACGATAGGCCTCACATTCAAACTATGGGGGGCTATTGGAGTAAGCGCAATGGTTTGGGCATGAGGCACCATAATAGGGCCACCCACACTAAGCGAATAAGCCGTAGAGCCGGTAGGGGTAGACACGATTAGTCCGTCGGCTTGATAGGTATGCAGATAGGCTCCATTGACCGTAGTATAAATACTGATCATGGACGAGCTATCGTGTTTCATCACTGCGATATCATTTAGAGCAAAAGGCTCTTCTTGCAGTTTGGGGTCGTCTGTTATCAGTTGCAGCACGCTCCTTTCTTCAACCCTATAATGTTGGTTGCTTATTTCATCAAAAGCTTCTTCCAACTCTTCGGGATATACATCCGACAAGAAACCCAATCGTCCGGTATTAATACCTAATATGGGGATATTTTTATCGCCCACCTTACTTGCCGCATACAGAAACGTTCCGTCTCCCCCAATACTAATAACCATATCGGCATCGAAATCGTTACCGTCAAACACGTTGATATCCGAAGGCATTCTAAAGTTATCTTCTTTCTTCAGAAAATCATAAAAACAACGACAAACATAAATTTCGGCGTTCATTTTCCCCAGCAGATAAAAAAGATGTTCTGCGGATAATAACTTGTGTGCTTGAAAATTATTTCCAAATATTGCAAACTTCATAATGAATAAAATCTAATGCGAGATACAAAAATAAGTAAAATATACGATTATTCTATCAATAGATAGAAAAAAAACAGAACGTGCCAAAGAATGACACGTTCCTCCATTTTTATACTGTATACCCTAAGAGGTAGTTATCCGCAACGCGAAGCTCCACAAGAAGTACAAATAAGACAACCTTCTTGATAGATAAGCGTTTCGTTGCCGCAATTAGGACATTTTTTGCCTTTCACCGCCGTACCATCGGAAACATATTTCTTCAGAGCTCTTTCGACACCATTCTTCCATGTATTGATGTTTTCGCTATCGAGTTGAAGCTGACTAACCAATTTGATGACATTCTCGATAGGCATGCGATAACGGATAACACCCGAAATAAGTTTGGCATAATTCCAATACTCTTTGTTGAATTTCTCGGAAAGTCCTTCTACGGTTGTCTTGTAGCCACGCTTATTCTCGAACTGGAAGTCATAACGTTTATTGCCAAATTCGTCGACATTTTTGATAATATGTCCATGAGTGATACTTTTGGGCAATGATATGCCTTCGTCATCATCCTGCAATCCGGTGAATATTTCGTAAGGACGACCGTCTAATAATCCAACGAAAGCAACCCATTTTTCTTTATTATTCTGAAAACGAACAACATCGCAATCCAACGTTCTAGGCCGTTCTTCAATAACTACAGGCGGCTTGCACGGAAGCAGTTCCTCTTTCTTATCAGAAGATGCTGCAACCAGTACACCATCACGAGACCCGTCTCTATAGACCGTACAACCTTTGCAACCGGACTTCCATGCTTCAACGTAAAGCTGATCGACCAATTCTTCTGTGGCATCATTAGGGAGATTAATCGTCACACTGATAGAATGATCCACCCATTTTTGAATTTTTCCCTGCATCTCAACCTTCTTCATCCAGTCTACATCATTCGATGTGGCTTTATAATAAGGAGACTTCTGCACCAATTCATCGATTTCTTCTTGCGTATAGTGTTTTGCCGGATTGTAGCCCTGCGACTCCATCCATGTAACAAACTTCGCATGAAATACGATATACTCTTCAAAAGCATCACCCGTTGAATCAATAAAATCGATGTGCACATTCACATCATTCGGATTCACTTTGCGACGACGTTTATACACGGGAAGGAATACAGGCTCAATGCCCGACGTTGTTTGTGTCATCAAACTCGTTGTGCCGGTAGGAGCGATGGTAAGACATGCAATATTGCGACGTCCATATTTCACCATCAAATCATAAAGTTCCGGATCGGCCTGACGTAAGCGGTTAATGAAAGGATTTTCCTCTTCACGTTTAGCATCAAATATCTCGAAAGCTCCTCTATCCTTAGCCATCATAGTCGATGAGCGATAAGCAGCCAAAGCCAATGTTTTGTGTACTTCTTCCGAGAAATCAGTTGCTTTGTCCGTTCCATAGCGATAATTCAAAGCTGCAAGCATATCTCCCTCAGCTGTGATACCGACACCGGTACGACGTCCCATGCTGCTCTTCTTATAGATCTTCTCCCAAAGACGACGTTCCGTATTCTTTGTTTCATCATCTTCCGGATCCGAATTAATTTTATTCAATATTTGCTGTATTTTCTCCAATTCCAGATCAATAATATCGTCCATTATCTTTTGAGCAATGGCAGCATGCTTCCTAAACAATTCAAAATCGAAATAAGCATCCTTTTTAAAAGGATTTACGACATACGAATAGAGATTAACAGCCAACAAACGGCAAGAATCATAAGGGCACAATGGAATCTCGCCACAAGGATTAGTGGAGATAGTGCGGAAGCCAAGATCGGCATAGCAATCGGGAACAGACTCACGAATAATAGTATCCCAGAACAATACACCCGGTTCGGCAGACTTCCATGCATTGTGAATGATCTTTCCCCATAACTGCCGCGCACTTACCTCTTTTTGATATTTCGGTTCATCAGAATCGACAGGATATATTTGTAAATAGGGAGTGTCGTTGATGGCCGATTGCATAAACTCATCGTCAATGCGGACAGAAACATTTGCACCCGTGACTTTCCCTTCGGTCATCTTTGCATCAATAAATGCTTCCGAATCGGGATGTTTGACAGATACAGACAACATCAACGCACCACGACGCCCGTCTTGAGCCACTTCACGAGTAGAGTTGGAATAGCGTTCCATGAAAGGGACTAATCCCGTAGAAGTCAAAGCCGAATTTTTCACCGGAGAGCCTTTCGGACGGATGTGCGACAAATCATGCCCAACACCACCACGGCGTTTCATCAACTGAACCTGCTCCTCATCTATCTTTATGATAGCGCCATAAGAATCGGCATTGCCATCCACGCCTATAACAAAACAATTGGACAGCGAAGCAACCTGATGGTTATTTCCGATACCCGTCATGGGACTACCGGCAGGAACAATATATTGAAAATGATCGAGCAATTCGAAAACCTCTTCTGCACTCAAAGCATTAGGGTACTTGGATTCGATACGGGCGATTTCGCGAGCAAGACGCCAATGCATATCTACCGGAGACTTCTCGTAGATATTGCCGAAAGAATCTTTCATAGCGTACTTATTTAGCCAAACACGCGCCGCCAATTCATCACCCTGAAAATAATTCAAAGATGCTTCGTAAGCCTCATCATAAGAATATGTAGACTTTTTTATTTCTTTATTAGACATAATAATACCTAGTTAATATAACACTTAATCAAAATTTATAAAAAGAGAGAAGTGGAAGTACATAATATTAGATTGCTGCTACAAAACTAATAAGGTTTTTCGATTTATCAAAGAAATAGCACAATAAGTTATCAACATTTAAAAAGATTTCTAAAACAAAAAGTTTATTTACTGATAATCAATACTATAAAATTTAGAATAAAACAAAAAGTTTTCCAAAATAAAAATTAAATAACAGAATGAATAAACAAAAATGAAAATTTTATGCTTACTTTGCAATATAAAAATCAACTAAAACAGCAAACAATATGTTGAAAGATAGAAAAACAATTAGAAAATATTCGAATAAAGATGTTCCTGCCGAATTATTGAATCGGCTATTAGCAGAATCGTTCCGTTCTTCTACAATGGGAGGAATGCAACTTTACAGTGTCATCGTTACCAGAGACCAAACAATGAAACAGGAACTTTCACCCGCGCACTTCAACCAACCAATGATAAAAGGAGCTCCCGTGGTATTGACATTTTGTGCAGATTTTCACCGCTTCTCTCTATGGTGCAAACAGCGAAAAGCAGAACCCGGCTACAACAACCTAATGTCATTTTACAATGCCTCAATGGACACGCTACTTGTCGCCCAAACTTTCAGTCTGCTTGCAGAAGAAGCAGGAATGGGTATTTGCTATTTGGGCACCACCACCTACAACCCCCAACAGATTATCGATACCTTACACCTACCGGAATTAGTATTCCCTGTAACAACGATCACCGTTGGTTATCCTGCCGAAAATCCGAAGCAGCAAGACAGACTACCGACTACCGGCTTGATTCACGAAGAAAGCTATCACGAATATTCATCAAGCGACATCAACGCTCTTTATAAAGAGAAAGAAGCCTTAGAAGAAAATATTCAATTTATCAAAGAGAACAATAAAGAAACATTGGCTCAAGTCTTCACAGACGTACGCTACAAGAAAGAAGACAACATCATCATGTCCGACAACCTGCTGAAAGTTCTAAAACAGCAACACTTCATTTAAAAAAAACTCATAGAAAGGGCGTCTTCTTCATAAAGACGCCCCTATTTAGTGTGTAACTATAAACAAACGCATCAGGGAAAAATTCCTACGCGGTAACAGCCCCCAATGTTTTTTCGAGTTCTTCTATTTCAGCACGGAATGACTTATCGACATCGAACTGCCCCTTCACCGTACGAAAGGCGTAAATCACCGTTGCATGGTTTTTATTACCAATCAGCTGCCCTATCTTAGAAATTGAATAGTCCGTATATTTTTTTGTCAGATACATAGCCACTTGCCTGGCTTGAACGATATCGCTCTTACGAGTCTTGGCATGAATGGCCGACAACTCCAGTCCATAGTGCTTACAAACAGTCTTTACAATATCATCCACATTAATTGTTTTCTTCTCGTAACGAACGATCTTCTGAACAATTTGTTTTGTCAACGACAAATCGATATCCCTATTATAAACGGTCGCATGCGCCATGATAGAGTTAACAATACCTTCTAACTCACGAACGCTATCCGAAACATTTTCTCCTATATAATCTATCACATCATCAGGAAACTGTAATCCATCACGATATATCTTTCTACGCAATATATTTTTACGAAGCTCAGCTGTAGGTTTCTCAAGTTCGGCAATAATACCACACTTCAAACGAGTCATCAGCCTATCCGGTAGTCCCTGTAGCAGTACAGGCGAGCGGTCGGAAGTAAAAATCAACTGCTTACGATTGCGGTAAAGATGATTAAATATATGAAATAGCGTATTCTGAGTCTTCGTCACACCCGCTATCTCTTGAATATCATCAATGATCAGCGCATCTATTGTTTGATAGAAGTGGATAAAATCGGGCACTGTATTATTGATAGCGGCATCCATATACTGCAATTTAAAAAGATGAGCAGAAACATACAATACTCTCATTTCAGGATAGAGTTCTTTTATCTTCAAACCCACAGCATTGATAAGATGCGTTTTACCAACACCCGAAGGTCCATAAACAAACAAAGGATTAAATGGAGTATCAGCAGGTTTTTTAGCAACTTCCTCGGCTATACTACGCGAGAACTTATTACTTGAACCTTCTACAAAATTATCAAAATTATATTGTGGTATCAAATGCGAATCCAGAGCCTTCACCATTGAAGGCGATTTATTTCCCTCTTTTTCCGATTTAGCTGGGGGTACTATCGCATTATTAGCAGACTGTTCCGTAATAACTCCATTATTTTTCTTCGCTCCAGCATCGACCACCACTTTATAGCCCAACTTGACACCATCACCGAAATATTTGCGGATAGTACGGCCCATTAAGTCGATATAGCGTTCCTCTAATATCTCATAAAAGAAATTAGAAGGTACTTGTATGGTCAACTGATTATTTTCGAATTTCAGCGGAACAATAGGCACGAACCACGTTTTATATGCCGTAGAAGGTATATTATCACATATAACCTTCAGACATCTCCCCCACAAATCATTAAGGTCTGAGTCACTCATTTTTTTTAGACAATCATTTATAAATATCTTCACTTCTCTTATGCAAAATTGCAAATCTTAATCAACAAAAACAAATGACTTTTTTATTGCATTTTCAAATCAAAAAATAATATCCTATTTTTCAAACAGTTAATATAAGGTTAAAATAACGTTGGTAGGAACAACTATTGACATTGTATAACCTCTTACATACCAATCATATAACATCCATTTATCACATTTGTAATCAAATCGAAATAGAAATGTAATAAAGTCGTTTAAGTCAGCGCATAAGGGATCATTAGAAACGTATAAAGTAAAGAAAAAGGATGCAGTCTTTATTTAGACAAAATCTATTTTAGCAGGAAAAATTATTTATTATTTTTCCTCCCGAAAAGAGAAAAATGAACATACCGTTTTGGGTTAGCTTTTAAGTCTTGCAAAAAGCTGGAAGCTCCTATAAATGTACTATTCAGATTATCGTACAGCGCACGATCGTTTAAAAATAATCCCATAGTATTGTCCGTGCTATTCAACTTTCCAGTTATCATTTTCACATCCCTTAATGTAGAATCAATATTGGCCATCGACGATTTAAAATCGATACCCTTCAAGTGCTCCGTTACAGCAATAGCATTATCGCCGATAATATCCATTTTTTTTGTCAAACGGGGAACATCCTTATTCATCAAACGTTTGAGTCCATAACTTGCATCAGCAAGATTAGAAGTCGTTGTCTGAATAGAATGCAATGAAGCCCTAATAGACGGATCAGATACAAGAGCATTGACAGACGTAAGTATGGAATCGATCTTCGGCAATAATTTTTCTACAGCGGGAACAAGTTCTCCCACCGTTTCCATCATTCCGCTGTCAAGTCGTCCAGTAATGGTATCACCTATTGCACAAAATCCGACAGGCTCACGTGGAATGATTAAATTAAGGCGCAAAGTACCCATCAAAGATGAAACAATAACCGCTGTCGTATTCTTGGGAACCCTCATCGATTTATCCAATTCTACTTCGACATCAATGTTTCCGGGATGATTGTAATCGTAAATAATGTCATGAACGATTCCCACCCGATATCCGTCTGCAAAGACAGGACTCGATTTGGCAAGACCATTAACATCTTTGAATTTCACATAATAATAAGTAGAAGGCTTAAAGATATTAACCCCTTTCAAATAATTAATTCCAAAAATCAATACGCTAAGTGCGGCAATAGCCACTATTGCTATTTTAACTTCTTTCGAAGTCAATTGTTTGATAATATTCATACTTTTTCCGTTTAATAGTTAAATGTTTAAGCCCGTCTTTTCTTAGACAGCCGGATAGCTTCATTGACATCAATCTTTTTACTACCCTGATAAGCCACAATGAAAGAACCAGGGAATCGAGAATCTAAACTTTTTTTGCAGCGAGACACCTCATTGTAGCTGGTTGATGCCCCACAAAAATATTTATATAGTCCGTTATCAAAAAGACATTCCACCCCTGAAAGGCCTTTAAGGCGATCATCGCCATCTGAAAGTTTAGCACCGACAGCCAGAATTTGCAATTTAAAAACAATGCTGTCATCCAACGTTTTATTCTCTGTATCCTGTGTTTGAGCTTGACGAGGAGCAGGTGCAACGCGAGCTACAACATCGGTGTTTTTCGAATTCGTCTGGGCAGAAGAGGAATCAATAGACGAACTATCTTGCTCTGTCGTCTGCGCCGTAGCATTTTGACTATCGGATACAACTGCCAGAGGCTTTACTTTCACGGCAGGAGGAACGATCGTCACACTCTTGCCGGTATGTTTAATATCCTGTTCTCTTTTAAACATAGTAAAAGCACGATAAATAGACTGCGACAATGCATTTGTTCCCTCGTCGGTATTCAAATAATTTTCTTCTGAAGGAGTCGAAATGAAGCCCAATTCAACAAGTACACTCGGCATAGCACTCGCTTTCAACACAAGAAAACCTGCTTGATGCACTCCTCTATCGGGACGCAAAGCACCTCGAAATTGACTTTGAATGATCGAAGCAAAATGGACACTCTCTTTCATATACTTATCTTGCATGAACTCGAAGATAATATATGATTCGGAAGAGTTTGGATCGAAGCCCGCATATTTTGTTTTGTAGTCATTTTCATAGAGAATAACACTATTCTCCTTTTTAGCTACATTCAAGTTTGCATCACTTTTGGCAAGACCAAGAGTCCAAGTAGAGGCCCCTGTATAAGTTTTAGAGTTGGCAAGCGAATTGGTGTGTATCGAAAGAAATAAATTGGCTTTCGCCTCATTGGCTATTTCGGCACGACGTCCTAACGGGATAAAGACATCCGTTTTTCGAGTATAGATGACCCGAACGTCCGAGCAGTTAGCCTCTATTAATTTACCTACCGCTAGGGCAACCCTTAAATTGATATTCTTTTCTTGAGATATCTGCCCTATAGCTCCAGCATCATGTCCGCCGTGTCCGGCATCGATAACAAGGACAAAATCTTTTGCCTGAGCAGGAGTGAATGGAGCAAATAACATTAAAGCACCCAAGAGCAGACCGATGATTTTTAAGTTTCTTTGTACCATATTCTTTTCAACAATACTGCAAAGTTAATGCTTTTTCTTCTTAAACCCGATTTTCTTTTGAAGTTTTGTCTTTTTGGAATATAAAAAAGGTGAAAAAACTAAGAAAAACCGCACTAAAAACAGATTTTAGTGCGGTTCAAACGCTCATCCGAAAGACGGATGGTTAAAGATCAAAACGATACACAGCTCCGGCATTCAACCAAATGCCCGGTTGCGGTATATTACCATAATCATAATATTTCCGACCGAGCAAATTATAAGCTTGTGCATACAATTGGTAGCTCTTTTTCTGCCACTGGACTTTCACATCCACAATACCGAAAGAGGGATAAGAATGAATGACTCCAGTAGCTTTATAATTGGAATCATAGATTTCGTAACCTCCCATTCTCTTCTGGAAACGGAAATTCCAAGTTGCCGTTAGGTTCTTTCCATAAATTCGATGTGTCAGCCCCACAACCATTTTATGGCGAAGATATTCCAAAGCATAATTCGATTTATAGATCTCTTTCGTATCATATCGTTTCTGATAGATATAAGTATACCCGACGTTTATGTTCTGCACCCAAGTATCGTGCCCCGTCAAAGAAGCAAAATCGAGACAGAAAGAACTCTCTACTCCCATATTATCCAGTTTAAAGTTCGTCGAATGGTAAACGTCATCCATACTATACTTCACCCAATCGATCATATCGGTTCCATGATTATAGAATGCGCTAACCTTTGCATCGAGCCAGACTGTACGGTATGACGTTCCGAGTTTCACCGCATTGGTCTTTTCGGGTTTCAGCCCTATATTGCCCTGAAGCGTGGGACTCTTATAATAAAGATCCGTAAAGGTAGGCATCCGAAGGGCTTTGTTCCACGAAAGAAAGAGTTTCCAATGATCATCGGGACGATATGAAATATCAATACCCGGATAATAGCGGAAACCATCGCCCAGACCCGTATTCCGATTGACAAGCAATCCCATCGACACAGTCAGATGTGGCAAAAGAATATTGTGCTCCACAAAGTAGTCTATATTGGTTCTATTATCAGAACGCGTATAATAGAGATTGTCCTCACCGGGAATTTTAATATATTGTGAAGAGTCGAGCACTTTCCCTAAGTTAGTACTATAAATACCTTCGTTACGAAGTTCTGCACCAAAAGACGTTTTGCCCAATATCGTACTGAAGTAAGCATTCAGATCGATGCCGTAAACATCTGCTCGATGAAAATTCTCGGAATTATGAGTGCCACGTATCAATTGAAAGTGATCGTAAGCTCTATTCCAGAAAACAGAAGGAGCTATATGCAGCCAGCCTTTCGTTTCTGCCTTAACAGAAAAGATCGTACGGCGAAGCTCTTCGTATTGGTCGGGATAGGCAGACGAATAAAACGTATTGGCGCCGAATTTCTGATTCGTATAGCCGGCTTGCCAACTGACGTCTGCATCTTTGCTCGAATAAGTTCCTTGATAATAATAACGGCGAGCATTAAAATCACTATTGGCAACCCCACCGTCACTACGGCTATAGCCACCCGAGAACTGATTGGAGAATGCACCTCGAGAGTAGTTCACTCCAAAGCCCGAATCAAGAAGTCCATAAGAGCCCCCCGACACACGAGCGGTGACATTACTTTTCGAATCTGTTTTAGTGACGATGTTGATGGCACCTGTAAAGGCTGAGGTACCGAATACGCGAGCAGATGGTCCTTCTAGAATCTCTATTCTTTCGATATCTGCCATTGCTACCGGAAAATCGGCTGAATGATGTCCGGTTTGGGGGCTGTTGATATTTACCCCATTCAGTAAGATTGTTACTTGATCGAATGTGCCTCCGCACACTGATATGTCGGTTTGAATACCGAATGCACCCCGTTGTCGTACATCAACCCCTGTGACATACTTCAATAGGTCGTTTACACTTTGCGCCCCCGTGTTCTGAATATCAGAACGAGAAAGCACAGTTACCATTTTTGCCGACGCTTTTTCGGTCAGCGGGACACGCGTGCCGGTCACTTCAATCTCAGACAACTCATAGCTCCGCATTGCTTCAGGCGTTACATGTTGTGCCAACGCCGTATGAGCATTTGCAAAAAGCAATGTCATACTAGTCAGTACACCAATTGTAACTTCCTTCTTCAAACTACAGAAAGCTGAGTAGCCCTTACGGTCGAAGTGTTTCCAACAAAACGCTTTTTCCCCGAATAACTGGGTTCCTTTCATTGTTTGTATAAATTAGAAATTAAAAAACGCGGCAAAGATAGGAATATATTCAGCAAATAACCGTTACTTTGCAACAAATCTTTCAGACATAACATGATCAAGTTTTTTAAAAATTGGACACTTCCAATAGCCATGATTACTGGAGCTTTAGCATATCCTCTACTTATCCACATCCGTTTTCTGATGCCCTATTTACTGTTTCTGATATTGCTTATCACCTTCTCCAAAGTATCTTTTAAAGACCTTCGATACGAACCGCTACACGGTTGGCTGCTTTTCATTCAACTGGTAGGTTCCATCTTTCTTTTTGCCGCACTTTATCCATTCAACAAATACATTGCCGAAAGCGCCATGCTTTGTCTCATAGCCCCGACAGCAACAGCAGCAGCCGTTGTCACCGGCAAATTGGGAGGCAGTGTGTCGTGCCTCACTACATATACCATACTAAGCAGCATACTCACCGCTATCATGGTTCCATTATTCTTTCCATTTGTTGCTTCGCTTCCTCCCGATATTGACATTCATACCGACAACAACTTTTTCATCTCTGTCTTCCGCATATTGAGCAGAGTCTTTCCCATTATCATCCTACCACTTATCCTTGCGTGGGTCATTCGGCATTTCACACCGAAGCTACACAGCCAAATGCTCAAGATAAGCGGCGCATCGTTCTATCTATGGGGAGCGTCATTGACTATTGTCACCGCCGTCACCGTAGACACATTGATAAAAAATACAGATAAGGGAGTCATCGAAATTCTGACTATCCTGATAGGGCTTGCTACCTGCTGCCTACAATTTTATTTAGGCAAACGAATAGGCTCACGCTACAATGAACGGATAAGTGGAGGCCAGGGACTCGGACAAAAGAACACCATCCTGATTATTTGGATAGCACAAGTATATCTTAATCCGGTAGCCAGCCTTGCACCTTGTTCATATGTCATCTGGCAGAACATACTCAACTCTTGGCAATTATGGAAAAAGAATGCCAAAGATAAAGCTCTCCAATAAATCTTTCGATTAAAAAAACTTTGAGATATGAACTATAAACACATTATCTTTGATGTAGACGGAACGCTTTTAGATTCCGAGTACGCCGTTCTGCATAGTCTGCAAGAAGCCGTCTTTTCGCTTCAAAACAAAACGATAGATACCGCGGAACTCACTTTCGCTCTAGGGATACCCGGAGAAGTGACATTAGCCAAATTGGGAATTCAAGATACTGAAGCCGCAAACAAACTATGGAACGACTACTTCACGAAATACAGCCACACGATCAAGTTGTTCGAGGGTATTCGAGAACTATTGCCCCAACTAAAAGCCGAAGGATATGAGTTAGGCATCATTACCTCAAAGAATCCGGAAGAATTTAAAAACGATTTCAATCCTCATGGCATAACTCCTTATTTCAACACCATTGTGTGCGTCACGGACTCGCCCCGCCCCAAACCTTTTGCCGACCCTATATGGGCATACTTGGAGAGAACTCACGTACAACCCAACGAAGTCATATACATTGGCGATACCATGTACGATAGCCAATGCGCTTATAATGCGGGCATCGATTTTGCACTTGCGGTGTGGGGCAATGGCTCGAAAGAAGAGATAAAAGCCAAATATACATTTCACTCCCTTCTCGAGGTTCGGCAGACATTCAAGAACGACAAAGCATAATTTTAGTTCAGACCTTCTCGCACCTTAAAAGGTTCCGAGAATATGCATCATCAACCCTTATTGCGAGATTCTATAACAGGTTATTGAACGATGTTTACCAACTCATATTGTGTAGGTTGCACCAATGTCCATTTACCTTTAAACTGCCGATCGGCATTCGTTTGAGTATCGGTAAGCGTAAGCGTATATGTTACGATCGTTTTGAGCATCCCAAATTTGAAATAAACCTTATTAATACCCGAACTTAGTTTCACCGTCACTTCATCCGGCAGTTCAAAATTGGTAAAGACACCTTTGCTCTTCGTATTGTATTCCACGGTCTTATCTGCATAGACTATATTCCCGTCTTTCACCGCAATCGGCACCATGACATCGGGATCATTATCTTCTGTCGAGGGCCATCCGAAAGCATTTTTATCGTCACTAGAGAAAGTCGCCGTGCAGAATGCCGACATATTATTCATCAGATACATGGCATTATGTGGCGAGAAAGTCCAGTCATACGAGAGTTTACCATCTCCCATTTTTTTTGTAAGAGCATTAGCCGTATCGTCGTACCAATAAAGAGGCGATACGCCATCGCCCTGTTCCAACGAATAAGCTATCGATTTGAATTGATACCGAGAAGAAGCCTCTTGCGAGACTGTAATTTCTTTTATCGCTTTGCCCGACTTCAACACAATGACAAAGGAGAAAGGAGAAAGAGTATAATTTTCATTGACCGCCAACTGCAATGTCTTGCCCATATAACGTTTTATTAAAAAACCTTTTTTACCCATATCGGCAATCAAACTACCAAATTGATCACGCCGCAGAGCCAGAGTAGTATCATTATATTCTTCCTGCGTGTCATTTTCATCAGTTCCTAGTAATATATTTCCTTTAATGGCAGTATTATCACTTTTGTCGATAATCTTCACGATATTCCAATCCATCGTATTCATTTGTATACGAGCCGAACCGCCGTCTTTCGAGATTTTAAAGTCGGTATCTCCATTCACAAAATTACGGTGGCTATCGTCATCGTTTTTACAAGACGAGAATCCCATAGACAAAACAAAAGATAATAAACTCAAGCAAACGATGTTCTTTTTCAAAAATAGATTTTTAGTCATAATAGTTTTTATTTATTAGACGAGCGACACTTCCAAATGTTGTAAGGAAAGCTCATCGATTAGTAGCTAGCGACAAAGCATAATAACACATTTTCCATTTATAGTAGTTCAATCACACATAGGCAATCAAGACTATATGAGGTTATAGTAGAGCACAAAAGGAGGCGTATAAACGAAAGTATATAAAGCCTCTTTTAATCTCTCACAAAGATAATTATTTTTCCTCATTATATTATTCATTCGGAGCATACTTTTAGTCCATTTTATATCATTCGATATAAAAAAACATGTACTTTTGCGAGATATATGATAATGTCACGACAGTGCATGTATGATGACACTTGACGAAGGCCAAATACTCGTGTGGAATAAACACCTCAATGACTTTCGACGAATTTATTCACGACTTTTGATTAATCATCACAATATGGATTGGAAATACAAAGACAGCATAGCAAAAAGAGTGATAGACTATTATGCCACCACTCCACCGGTAATGGAACAAATAGTACATACCCAAGCTGTTGCCAACTACACACGCCTGATAGCCACGATGGAAGGGTTGGATCAGCAACAAGTAGACTTACAAGAGGCGGCCGCGTGGCTACACGACATAGGATGCCCCAATGCCCGAATCCGTTATGGCAATTCGCGCCCGATGTATCAACAGAGCGAAGGACAAAAGTTGGTCGGCGAGTGGTTGCGAGACGATACCAACCTGACAGATAACGAAAAAGAATGGCTTGCCCAAGTCGTAGGCCACCATCATCAACGTCCGGCAGCTCTAAAATGGCACTTCGAACCACTATACGATGCCGACCTCATTGTGAATATATGGGAAGGCTACTATGCTATGGAAGAAGCAGAAAGTAAATACAAAAAACGGATATGCACCGAAAGCGGCAAACACTTCTTTGATACATTCTTCGTAGAAAACAAAAATAAAAATGAAAGATAAAGTTCTATCCATTCAAAGCAGAGTGGCTTATGGCTACGTAGGCAGCAACATTGCCGATTTGATCTTACAATTGCAAGGCATCGACATTATCTCCGTACCGACAGTGCTGCTATCGACTCATGCAGAGAACAAACACTTTATGGGCGAAAGCGTTTCGCCTACGCTATTTTCCAAGCTTCTTGAAGGCATAGATCTACTTGATGTAAAAAACGACATCAACTACATGATAACGGGATATTTCGCCGAAAAGAGATTGATGGAAATAGCCTACCACTTTATCAAACGGTTGAAAGCCGAAACACCATTCACCTATATTTGCGATCCGGTGATGGGAGATTACAGGGCAGGCGGATTGTACGTGAAAGAAGAAGTGGCCGATTTCTATATCCAACACCTCATCGAACTATCGGACATCATTACCCCAAATCTATTTGAACTGGAATATATCTTGAGAGAAAAGATAGAAACCGAACAGCAACTACTGAAACTGATAATCCACTCGGACTTACTCGTGCACAAGACGGTAGTGGTGACAAGCGCCAAACTGAACGATACAGAGAACGGCGTGATAGAAACAATCATCATCGCAAACAAGAAGCTGGTACGTATTGCAGCCCAAAAAATAGATGCGGAGATCGTGGGTACGGGCGATCTGTTCACGGCTCTGACAACAGCACAATTGGACAAAGGCCGAACGCTGGAAGAAGCAGTAAGCACCACAGCCCTATTCATAGAGAAAGTGGTGAAATATCTGAAAGAAAACAATCTCCGAGAGATGACAACCGAGTCTATCATAAAATTCAGTGCAAGCTTACCTCCCTATACCAATGGCGATGAAACGAACAAACACCCGAATAGAATAGAATAAAAAAACAGGCGTATGTCGCAGCCATAACTAACGGATGTTGTTGAAGAAACTAACGTTAGTTGTCATGATAACTTCCGTTAGTTACCGCAGTAACTTCTGTTAGTTATGGCTGCGACATACGCTTGTATTTATGTTCAGTTTGAGAGATACGAATGTATCTTTTGTGCCAATATGTGCTTGGCTTTGAAGAATTGCGACGACGACGTACGTTCTTTGATATGCAACATCCGGGCTATTTCTTTGTGAGAATGCCCCTCAATGGCAAACAAATTGAACACCGTGCGATAGCCCGTAGGCAACTCGGCAATGAAATGCAGCAACACATCCTGCGGAAGATTGTTCACTTCTTCGACCATGGGTTGGTCTTCCAAGTCGGGTGTTTCTTCTATAGAAACGCAACCCTGCATCACTTTGGTCTGCCTCAGCCAATTGAGGGTGACATTGACAAACAGTCTGCTCAACCAGGCGCGCAAAGAGCCCTCCCCGCGCCATTGAAACTGTTCGAATTTGTCGTAGGCCATGATGAAACCGTCGTGCAGCAAGTCTTTTGCCTCTTCTCTGTCGGCCACATATCGCATGATCAGCCCCAACATAAGGCCTCCATACCGAACATACAATTCTTTACGGGCAGCATTGTCACCCTGTCGGCAGCCTTCTACAATACGCTGCTCGCTAGACATGGAAAGATTTTCCAATTTACCTCGGAATTCTTCCCAGTCTTCGACAAGCGGGCTTTCATTGTAGTCTTTTACCTTCCGGCAAACAACTCCTACCCAAACGTCAGCACTACACATTCGTTTCTATCAGATACCGCTCTCTATTGAGGAGCGCTGAAACGATTCATCACGTATTGCTTCTTATCGACAGTAGTCATAGTGAGCGCAGCTACATTGGTCTTACTATCGGCAACAACTGCAAATGTCAATTGAGCTTTGGATGCGGTATCGGTGAGAGTACCTGTGCCTTTGGAAGGATCGTAAGTATATACACCTTCGTATTTTGTTGTCTGTCCGCTGATGGTGACATTAAATACCGCTGTCATATTCTTTCCGTCTTTCGTATAAGAAGTAAATGAAGCAGAACAATTAGTACCCATCCATGCACCACCGACAGAAGACAAAGCCGACGAAAGCTTAGCGATCGTATAATTGGCAAACTTGGTGGTACCACTGGTTATTGCAACTGAGATACTCAAAGCCGACTGGTATTGCATCACAATGGTAGCAGCGCCATCGGTTGTCTTCACTGTAGTGATTCCTTTTGCAAAAGAAGCGCCGCCTATCATCGTATAGACCTTGCTGTTTGCTCTATCTTCTACCATAACGGTGCACAACGTGGAATCTTTACCATTTATTTTATAAGTCTCAAACTGTGCTCCGCAACTAGAAGAGTTGTCGGTTACGGAACCATACCAGTTGCCTGTCGGTTTAGAATTGACATACTCGTTATTATTATCATCGTTCGAAGAACATGAGCCCAAACCAAGGCACAAACAAAGTAATACACTTAAGCCTAAAATTGTTTTATTCATTTTTCTTATTTGTTTTCGATTCCTTGTTATACATCTTATCTTCATGGCACGGAATCAGAATAAACGCCAATCGATAAATCATTAATAGTTTAATAGAGAGTATACATGTAATTCGCTATTCATAATGATAAACGAGGATAATAAAGAATACTGCCTGAAAAAAGAAAAAAATTTCATTTTATATGAATTATTTGTTGCCCTACGGTTCTACGATTTCAATAAGATGTCTTAAACGTATGACTTTATTCAGAGCGTACATTGCATATTGAAAAGAATTTCGCGAGGTCTGAGCATATACGAATCGGTTAGTGAAGAAACGCCCGAATAAGTAGTACGTTCGTAGCGCTGCTTATTGAAGAGGTTGCGAGCATTGACTTCGAAACGAACTTTTCTTGTGCGCCATACCAGCGAAGCATCTACAAGCAACATATTGGCGGCACCTGACAATTGCAATTCATTATGATAGTGCATGGCCGACACAGAAATGTCTACCGCACCTATAGTCCTTGTGAGCATGAGGCGTTGAGACCAATCGAACAATGTTGCGAGAGAAGATACCTGTTTTACTCTTGATTTAGTCCAAGCAAAAGTTCCCGAATAATCGACTTCTGCCCAAGACGGAGAATAGATCAGTTGAGGCTCTATGATCATTTGTCTATTCTGGTAATTGAGTAGAGTTCCTTCTGACGATTGTACGGCATCAGTAAGGCAGTACTTGGCTGCAAGCTTCGTTTTGAGATGTAAATTAAAGAAACCTTTCGACAGAATACTACTTATCTGCTTTATTTGAGAATGGTTGTTCTGTTGAGTGATATGATATAAATATTGTCCGTCATTAATCTGCATATCCGTAATCACATTCTGCCCTATCTGCTGAAAGGATGCCGAACTATTCCAAAAGAACTCGTTAAGTGGACGCTTATAGGTATGTTCTACTTTTGCAAAAAGAATCTTTGTTCTTGGAACGACTCCATCCGAAGTGAACATCGTGCGATAGTCTTTTCGATATGCAGGCAACAGAAAAGACATCCAATCTCCTGCCGACTCTCTATACTGGCCGTAAAAGCTATATTCGTGATGATAACCACTCTTCATATTAAGAGAAAGCCAAGGGCATGTATCGAAGAAAGAATTTCCCTGCTCGGGAAATCTTTTCCATTGCATGATACCACCAACGCGAGCAGTAAGAGAACTACGCTTATACTCCCAATAGGGACTGAAATAACAAGAGAAGAACCGATTCTCGCCATGCAAAGATACATTTTCGGCATTCACCCCAACCGAATAGGACTGAGTGAAAAAGCCAAGTTTGCTGAGCCACGTCAACGAATTGTCCGTATACCATCCATTGGTCGTCTGTTTATCTCTATCACCATCGACATTCAAAGAAGATGGAGAATGAGCAAACCTCAGCAATGAGCGCACAGACAAAGTATAATGTTCATAAGTCATCAGCTTATAAAACTGATTGGATATATTGATAAGAGGTATTTTAATCCGTTCATGCAAGAAAGAATCATTTGCCTTTTGATAATCGGACTGTCCATCCGATTGTGAAGCCTCAAACAGAAACGACTCCGAGCCATAACTCTTGTCGGTATTGATTTCGCTATTTAAGTTCAAGAACAAACGATCCTCCAAAAGCCTAAAGTCCTTTAATTGGGTTGTTTCCGTCTGTTTGTCTGTATTCAGATAATAACGGGAGCTGTTTGTTGTCGATTGGCGAGTAGAACTGTGCATATAGCCCGCCATCCATTTTATTTCTTTCTCGCCCTTTGTCTTGAAAGTCTTGTTTACGTTCCAAGACTGCGAAGTGTTGAAACGAAGCCTTTCTGCATCTATGGGCGCCGCAAGAGCGGGAGTATCGTAGCATTGTGGTAGCCCTGTATCCGGCTCTAAAGATGTCCTAGTACCAGAAGTCAGTTGCTTATTGGAAAGCGATAAGTTGCGCCCCGTCCTATCGGCCTCAACGCCGTATAGACTTTGCTGCTTCTTCCCTATCTGCAATGCGCTGAGATGGCCACCTACATCGAGATTGTCGACAGGAGTTCCAACCTTCAAAAGAGGCGACAAGGTGAAGATCCATTTATCACGAGCTTCGGGCTTCAACTTAACATTCATTGCCACATCATCTGTCGTCATTTTCTTTTGCAACGCTTTGATGGGCTGATCGTGCTCAATAATTTCCGCTGTCGCCACATCTTTGGCTTTCAGATTCTCATTGATCAGGTTGTAACGCCCGCCGGTTAAATCAAGTCCTTCGACTGTAAAACGATTGATAGCCTTACCATTGTAACTGATTGTTCCGTCCTTGTCAACATCAATGCCCGGTAACTTACGGAGCACATCTTTCAAGTTATTGTCTCTGTTGTCTGCAAAGCGAGAGAGGTCATAACTTATCGTATCTTGTTTACCGTAGATTCGGCCGGCTCTGATGGTCACTTCCTTCAACGTAAAGTTTTCGGGGCGAAGTCTGAAAGACACAGACCTTCTATTGTCCAAAGTCACAGCAACCTTTGCATAGCCCAAATAAGAAGCCGAAAGCTTATCCCCGTTTTGAATGCCTTTTACACTCAAGGTAAACCGTCCTTGTGCATCTGTACGAGCAAATAGTATCGGCTTGCTATTTCGGAGGTATGTAACAGTAGCCATCTCAAGAGGTTCATTAGATACCGAATCTGTCACTACACCCCGAATAGCAATTTGAGCCGAAAGAGAGAGAGTACAACATAAGACCGCAAACAAAAGAAAGACACGTCTCATACTATCGTTCTATAGAATTGTAAGGAACCGACTTTGGATTGGACACACGATTACCTTTTCCATCTGTAATTTCCAATTTAATATTAGGATTGTTTGTAATATAACCCACTGGGTCGGCATAATATCGAGCATATAGTTTATCAAGCACTTTTCTGTCTATCGGTTCATATTTCTCTCCTTTATATAAAATATTAATATCCCGTTTAACTTGTTCCATCCCTACTGCCTCAAATGAAAATTGACATTGATTATCATAGGCTCTCAATATAAGTCCGGGCAATCCCCCAAGTTTCCAAGGTCCTTGCGCTATAGGTATTTCTTCTGCATACCACGCACACCATTTTCGCCCTTTATAGACTGTAGTAGCCATCCTGCAAGTATAACCTAATATCATTTTCGTACTGTCCGTATTAATTTTCCATTCGGGTACAGATATTTTCTCTACACAGCAATAGCGTTCCGAGCCCAAGCCATCCAAAAACGAACTTGTTCCCTTTTTAGGATAATTATCATACAACTTCCACGATACCTTACCGGACTCCTGTTTTTGCAAATGTTCGTTGATAACAGCATTAGAAGCGCCCTTTGCAACATCATCGGCAAAGATCGAATCGAGATGAAAGGACATATAGCTATAAAACAAAGAAACTGACGAACCAATTTCAAGTATCATCGATTCTTTAAGAGGATGATAGGGACGACGCAGCGTATCGTTAACAAACGTCATCTCGTAAGCAATCCGGAAACGGACTTTATCACAGGGGAGACCTTTTACAAGATCGGCAGATGTCATCACACGTATTTGTGCTTGGGCACACAGTGCAGATAATAGAAGTAATAAAGCAATTAAAGATTTTTTCATAATCTATTGTTTTTAATTTGATACGGCAAAACAACAGAGAATCTTTATAAGAGAGCCTTAATAATTATTACTTTGATATTAATCGAATGGTCCAAAAGTTATTACTATTTTATTAATCACCTTTGTATCACGCTTTGCAGACCGTATTATTATTATTTCTTTTGTTATCTTTGCACATATCATTTGAAATAAGAGATGGACAAAAGAATTAAAATAATATGCTACTTCAGCATTATCACAATGCTATTAATACTAGGCGGACAAATATACTGGCTCTCCAATCAATATCAGTACTGTTATGACAAATATGCCAAGGAATTATCGGAAGAGTGTAAGGCATTGCTGGAACAAGAACTGATTATTCGACAGAAAGAATCTCATAAAGACAAAAAAGTAAACCATCCTTCTGTAAGGCTAAATATTATCATTCACATGAAAAACACAGGCAATCTATGTAATGCCGAAGGAACTTTCACCATTAGTAGAGATAAGAAGAAAAAGTTTGTCTACATCCGGAAAATTTCTTCTAACGATGCAAGTGTCATAGCCAATCGTATACTTCCAATCAAGTATCAGCAATTCAGACCTCAAACAATGAATTCACTTTTGGTTTCCAAAGGATATAAAGCCGCTGTAAACTATCACTTTTATAATTCAAAGAAGTTATTTATTTACCCTTCCATATACAACAAGAGCAAGCGTCTATTGCATGTCAGGTATTCCTATAATCCACTAGGCTGCCAATCTGTTTGTTTCGACCTTGAAATACCCACGGCAAAGATTATCAATAATATGGCATGGCAACTGAGTGGTAGCATACTGCTTTTGTTTGTCTTAACCTTTTGCCTACTCTATCAGATACGAACGATTATCTTTCAGAAACGAATAGACAGCCTACGACATGAGTTTATGAAAAACATGATTTACGAGATGAAACAACCGCCGGCAGACGATAACATAACAGACGAGGCAATTCATCTTGGAAACACAGAGTTCTTCTATTCGCTTAATGAACTACGCAACGGTACTGAAAGAGTTATCATCACTAGTCGGCAAGCAGAGATATTAAAATTACTTACCGATACTCCCAATGAAGTAGTGCCTCGTGAGACAATACTCAAACAAGTTTGGGGAGACGATTCTTATGCCAATTCGCTAGCGTTGAACGTTCAGATCACTTATCTGCGACGGGCACTAAAATCGGATGAAAGACTCTGCATCGAAGCAATCATGAAAAAAGGATATGCGCTGAAGATAACCGATTAGAATAATAAGATTTATTCTTGCTATTGGCAATAAGTTGTATTATCTTTGCCATGAAGGTAAATATCTCATAACAAAGATAATATGAGATACAAAATCTTATTGACCGTTCTAACAATACTAAAGAATTATACTTATCATGTCATTGCTTTCTTTTAATCAAACCGACAGCAAGTCGAAAGACAAAGACGCGAAAGTACGTCCGATGGCCGTTGCAGGTTCTTTCTATCCGATTCAAAAAGATTCTATCAAGAAGTTGATGGATAGTTATTTTGCTTCCTATACCAAGACAGAACCCAAAGAACAAATAGCAGCTATTATCGTACCACATGCCGGATATGTTTTTTCGGGTGCGGTGGCAGCTTCGGCATTTGCGCAAATCCCTGCGGACAGCAAGTTTGATCACATTTTCCTCATCGGTCCGAGTCATCATGTTTATCTTGAAGGAGCTTCAATCAATAGTGAATTCGATTATTATGAAACTCCACTAGGAGAAGCAAAAGTCGATACCGAACTCTGCAAACAATTGATTCGGGAGCATCAAAAATTTGTTTGCAATGCTCAAGCTCACCAGAAAGAACATTGTTTGGAAGTGCAACTGCCTTTTCTGCAATATAGACTGAGAGAGATGGCACCAATCATACCTATCATCATCGGGACTCAATCTTTGCCGGTCATTGAAAGGATAGCAACAATACTAAAGCCTTATTTCAATGAAAAGAATCTGTTCGTTATCAGTAGCGACTTTTCTCACTATCCTTCGTATACTGATGCAAAAGAGGTAGACGAAAGAACGGGGCGAGCCATAGAGAGCGGAAAACTCGACGAGTTTATGGATGCTCTAGAGTATAATAAGAACCTGCATGTAGAGAATCTGGCGACAAGTGCTTGCGGACAAAGTGCTATCGCTCTTTTATTGTATCTGACGCAGCAAGACGAAAACATTCAAATCAATCATCTGCTCTACCGTAATTCGGGTGACTCGCAATATGGCGGTAAAGAAGAAGTAGTAGGATATCATGCCTTTACTTTCGCTCGGAAAAAAGAGACGAATATAAAAGCATCTTTCATCCTCACGGAGAAAGAGAAGCACACACTTCTCGATATTGCACGCAATAGTATCTCGAATGAGTTAAATCATCAACAAGAATCTCCTTGCGCAAAAGATGAATTAAGCGAAACACTGAAAATGAAATGCGGAGCCTTTGTAACACTCTACGAAGATGGACACCTAAGGGGATGCATCGGACATTTCGGCAACGATACACCTCTCTATAATATTATTGAAGAGATGGCAAAAGCGGCAGCATTTCAAGACCCGAGATTTATGCCGATACAGCTTTACGAATTAGATAATATCCATATCGAGATTTCGGTTCTATCCCCCTTAAAAAGGATTCACAACATAAATGAGTTTGACTATGGGAAAGAGGGAATTTATATTTCCAAAGGAAGACGAAGCGGAACCTTCTTACCTCAAGTAGCACAAGAGACCAATTGGACAAAAGAAGAGTTTCTCGGACATTGCGCCCGAGACAAAGCAGGACTTGCTTGGGACGGTTGGAAAAGTGCCGAGCTATATACATACGAAGCAATCATTTTCAAAGAGGAATAACGATGACCGATACTTATGCTGCAACAACAGCCACTTTTTATCACCCAACAGACAAGGGCGCCGAATGCGATCTTTGTCCTCATCACTGCCATTTGGAAGAAGGACAATATGGCTTATGTCGTAATAGATTCTGTCGAGAACATATCATATACTCTTCTGTATACGGACGCCCTTGCGCACTACACATAGATCCGGTAGAAAAGAAACCGCTACTACATTTCCATCCTTCTATGAACTGCTTATCAATAGGTACTACCGGATGTAATTTATCCTGCCATAACTGCCAAAATGCCGATATATCACAAATCGAAGACAATAGCATCGAGACAATAGAAATGCAACCGGAGGAATTGGTAGACACTTGTATCCGATACGATTGCCCTGCCATAGCCTATACTTACAACGAACCAATCACTTTCTACGAATATATGCTCGATTCGGCTCTATTGGCTCAAAGAAGAGGTATATGGAACATACTCGTATCTGCCGGATATATCAACCCTGAGCCATTGAAAAGACTCTGCACAGTGATTGATGCAGCCAACATCGATCTCAAGTCCTTTAGCGACAAACTTTATCACAGCGTCAATCATGCTTCACTTGGTCCCGTTCTTAATACACTACTCACTTTGAAGGAGGCAGGAATATGGATTGAAATAACCAATTTGGTTATCCCGACGATCAATGATGACTTTAAAATGATTCGCAACATGTGTAGCTGGTTGGTGTTAAATGGCTTTGAAGAGACACCGCTCCACTTTAGCCGGTTTTATCCTTCTTATCGGATGCGAATTCTCCAACCCACCCCGCTCAGCATTTTAACAGAAGCTCGACGCATAGCTCAGGACGAAGGAATAAAGTATGTCTATCTTGGAAACACACCGGAGATTTATGGAGAAAACACTTACTGTCCCTCGTGCGGTAGACTTTTAATAAAAAGAGACGGATTCAATATACTGCAGAATCAGATCAAAGAAAGCAAATGCAGTCATTGCGGAACTTATATCAATGGGGTGTGGTAATCCAAAATATCTATGAAAGCAAATCCATCTATTCAATTCATCACTATAGATATGCAATGAGATCCAAAGATTAAAAAGAGAATATTAAAATTATCTCAATAATCGGCGTCCAATAAAACATAAAAAGAGCGTTTTCAGATAAGCTATACAATGGGAACCTGAACTATTTAAAATAGTAAGTTCCCTTATCAAGAAAGTATAACAACCTCATACAGTGCCCAATATTACTAAACGTACAAGAGTCTATTAACTTATCGCAACACAAATTCTAAAAATTAGCGAGATACCATAAACAATTATTAAATTCGTTTTTCTAGTGCAACGAAAATCTGAACGGTACCGTCTAAACAGAAACGAATAAACAATAATTATGAAGTGGGTACACAAGATTAAATTGCTTTTTATTGCCATCAGCGCAACACTCTCCGTTCATGCTCAAGAATATTATATCAAAGGACACATCACCTCCGAAAAGGCAGCAGTCGAATATGCAAACATCGTATTGCAAAAGCCAGATTCATCATTTGTCACCGGATGTATTGCAGATCAAGCAGGCCACTTTCGAATGAATAATGTACAGCCGGGCAATTACAGAATCTGCCTTTCGAGCATCGGATATACTAACCGAATCATTCAACTTCCCTCTCTCTCACATAATACCGACTTGGGAGATATCAAGATGGACTCGGCATCTATCGCCCTGAATGAGGTTGTCATCAAAGGTTCGCACGTCATCAACGGATTCGAAAAAAAGATAGTGCTTCCGAGTGCTTATCAAATCAAAGCATCGACCAATGCAATCGAACTACTCTGGCAAATGCACCTCAATCAGTTGACCGTTGACCCGATACGCAATTCCATCACATCGTCCAATCAGGGCGAAGTGCAGCTACGTATCAATGGTGTTAAAGCCGATATTCAACAAATCAAAGCATTGCATCCGGAAGATATTATACGCGTCGAGTATCATGACAATCCTTCGATGCGATATGGAGAAAACGTTGCAGCAGTTATCGATTACATCACTAAGCGTGCCATATCCGGAGTATATATAGCGGCCGATTTAGAGAATTCCCCATTCACCGGATTCGGAGAGGACAAACTTACATTCAAGTTCAATCATCAAAAGTCCGAATTCGGAATGGATATCTATGGCTCGTACCGTAATCTAAAAGGTTATTGGAGAAAAAACTCAGAAACATTCAATTTCGACGATGGAACTTCTTTTACCCGTAAAGAAGAAGGTACTCCCAGCACTTTGATCACAGATCATGTTCCGCTAAGCTTCTATTACAACTATCAGGAAGGCGAAAAATGGTTTTTTAATGCAACATTAAATGCTTTTTACGACGATCAAAAGATGGACACAAGAAGTCTGCTGTTCCCCGAAACGGACAGAAACAACAGCGTTTCCATGGTAGACTATACCAAGAGCTCTTCTATGACCCCTTCTCTCGATCTATATTTTCAACGCAATTATAAAAATCGTCAACACCTTATATTGGATGTCGTAAGCACTTATATCGACACTCGGAACCGCCGCAACTATACCGAAACGAAAGACGAAACAATCGCTACCGATATTTATTCGAAAATCAATGGCAAGAAATATTCGCTGATTGCAGAAGCCATATACGAGAAAGGACTCAATGCGTCTCAGTCTATCTGCATTGGTACACGCTATTCGCAATCGTATACAGGCAACCAGTACCTAGGCACCATCAATACCAATACCAATATGCACGAAGGCCGATCGGCAAGTTTTATCGAATACAAAGGTCAAAACAAGCAACTCAATTATTCCTTGGGATCCTACTTAAGTTATCTCTGGACACAGCAAGACAACAATACATACCGCAAGTTTCTTTTCTATCCAAAAGCCAAATTGGGGTACACCTTCTCCGACAAAGCTTCGATCAGACTGTCAAGCGAACTTTATTACAACGCCCCAAGCCTATCAGACTTAAGTAATGTAGAGCAAATTATCGATTCTCTGCAAATACGCCGAGGCAACCCCAACCTCAAAGTCTCACACGCATGGAGCAATTCTCTCTATGCCCAATGGCGTAGCGGATTACTGTCAAGCGGAATCAATCTTTTCTATATGTATCAAGGCAATCCAATCATGGAAGAGACACTGCGCGAGAACAACAAATTCATACGCACAACGCTCAATCAAAAAAACTGGCAGAAGGTGAATTCGGAAATCAATCTACAGTTCGGACCTATAAAAGACATCTTGAACTTCAACTTCACCGGAGGTATGAGTTACTTCGATAGCAAAGGCACAGATTATCATCACACATACACCAACTGGTATTATCGTGCAGGTGCATCTTTAGTATACAAGAATTTCATCTCTTCGTTCGAAATTTACAGCCATCAAAACGATTTTTATGGGGAGACACTAACTTACGGAGAAAATCTCCACATGCTGGCAATAAAATATAAGTACAAAAATATGAGTTTCGGCATCAATACTATAAATCTATTTGCCGGACGCAATAGTTATAATCGCCCTACCAAGAATTGGAGCAAATACGCCCCATCCTACAATACGTGGTATCTGCGCGAAAGCTCTCGCCTCGTTGTAGCAACATTCACTTGGAACATCAGCTTTGGGCGTAAATACAAAGCAGCAGAAAAACAACTAAACAACTCGGATAACGACGCCGGAACAATAAAAAACACCAAATAAACTCAAAAACAAACGGGCAAGACATCATCCATCATAGATCATGCCCTACCCGTTTTCAGAACTAAACTCTCTCTCTTTTTATCGCCGAGACCTATCTCTTTGGTCTCGGCGATAATATATATTAAGGCGATACTACAGATATCATTCAGCGTTACTTTTTCTGCAATTCTCTATCCATAAGCACTTTCATCCAATAGCCTCCTATAACGGAGCGTGCCTTGAATGCCATCATCTTGGCCGTTACCGTATCGTGCCAATCGCTAATAGGTACTCTAGAAGAAGTCTCGTTAATGTATTTATAGATAGGGGCAACAAAGCGTTCGAATGTGGCTTTATCCGAAGCCATCGCTGCAGTCCACATCACCCAGTCGGATTTCGTATAATCTTTGCGGCAATCCAAAGGCAATCCGTAGGCATTCTGTTTGCCCAGATAATGGTTCACTTCCTTATCCATCGCTCCATTGGGAAACAGATTCAGTTTCCACATTTTATCCCAAATCATGTTGTACTTTTGGCTCCAGGTATCGGCTCTGTCGAAAGCCAACCGATAATGATCGCCCTCAGCAGCCATCGTTTCCCATTTCGCAGCCATTTTCTGTGCTATTGCAGCATATTTATCGGCAACGTCAGGCAGTCCTTGCATCCGAGCCATCTCACTGTAACCTGCAATTCCCATAATCGCTTTCACGGAGAGATTGGCGTTGTGTGCCCAGTGCCCTGCAAAATCGTCCGTACAAAGTTGATTGGTGGGATCCTGACCGTTCTCGACGAGGTAGTCGGTCCAAGTAGTCAGTAAGTCCCAATATTGCTTCACGTAATCAGTATTACCTTCAATCTTAGAGATCGATGCTGCCAACGTAAGCATATTGCCTGCTTCCTCGAGTGGCATGTCTCCTCCATACACCTGTCCGTTGGCAATCGGATAAGTTCCCAAATCGTGAGCTGCAAATGGTTTGGTCCATCTTCCAGAACGACTATACTCAAAGATACTTGTCATCATCGCCTTTTCCAAATCGGGATTATAGACAAGAAAGAGCGGAGCGGATGGATACGTCAGATCGACCGTATTGACACAACCGTTGCTATTGTTCTCTTTCGAGAAGAAGAGCAGATGCCCTTGATTATCCGTAAACAGTTTATGAGCAGATATAACCTGACGGTAAGCCCCCGAGCAAATCTCCGCATATTTTTCGCCACCGGCATTGAATGCATCATCATAAATTCGTTTGTCGAGAGCCCTGCACTGATCCATTATCGTATCGTAGTTATCTCTGAGGTTTTCAAAAGCCTGCAATATATCTACCTTACCATCGTGCTTCCAATAGGCCATACGTCTGTCGTACATGTATTCCAGCGAATAGATATCATCATAACCTACCATCAGATAGCCCGACTTTCCTTCTTTTCCGACTTCTCCGAAATTGTGAGCATACGCCATAGCAGGCATATCGGACAGTTTACGGCTTATGCATTGCTTACTACTCGGAAGCAATGTTCCTTGAGCTACAAACGTTTGTTTCATCTCTCCACAATCGCCCAAACTTATCTGATTGTCTTTTCCCTCAATTCCGGCAAGGTAAGCATATCCCCAGTCGATGCAAATGGCATCACCTTTCTTGGCACAAATGGGTTGGTCAATCGTTCCAGCTTTTACATAATTAATGCCATTCTTCGATAAGAGTGTCGAAACGGTAGGTTGACTAGGTTCGTTGACAGCTATTTCGGGAGTTGTAGCAACGTACAGCTGAACATTATGTAATTTCTTATCTAATGAATGTACCCTATATGATATATAGTTTATCGGTGTAGAGAGTAAATCCAAGTTATTGATAAGCTGTGGAGCCGTAAAGACGACATCCAACGCCACAGGGCCACACGCGAAAGTATAGTAAGACGAAGTAGCTAATACATTCACCGATTTCTGTTTTGCCACTTCCATCGGCACCGATGCCTTTGCCATATCTCTATACAGCCCGAAATCGACATAAGCTCCACCCGTAGTATTGTGACAATGTGCAGCGATCACATTCTTTCCTCGGCGTAGCATCTTCTTCATCTCTTCTGTCAATTTCAGGGCCACACCGTCTTTCCATGTTTCTCCGGTAGAGACCACCTGCCGTCCATTAATGTACAATTCAAACACGTCGTCATGCGAATAACGCAAATACCAATCTTTCGAGAGGTCGAGCTTGTCATCAATATTGAAAGTACGGCGAATATAAATATCGGTATTATCTCCACCCCATTGCGTGCCTACATGCGACATCTCCGAAGAACCAAAAGCGGCATTGCCATTCGTCCATCCTCGTGCATCATAATCCATTCTCTGCCATTCTCCCACTGGTTTGGTCCGAGTATACTGAGCCTCCCAAGTCTGCTCATCAGACATGGGAAGAATGGTTTCTAATACAGGACGTTGCTCTTCGCCCATAAAACGATAAGACTTGCCGTCTACACGTACGATGCCCGACAAAGGTTTATCGGCGTCCGTCCAATGTTTCGTTGCACCATCCGATAATCTATCGTAAGGCGACCATATAGAAAAATAAGGGTCCGAAACAAGAAGAGGAACCGAAGGCAGACGCAGCTTCGTATCTCTATAAGGTTTGAATACCGCAGCCGTTTGAGCCTGACACATTATGCCGACAAGTAAAGCAGCTGCCATTAATACATTTCTTTTCATAAATTGTTTTTCACTTGAATTTATTATTATCATCAAATTTTATCTTCAATACGAGCTTTCTTCCCTTTTGCAATAACTTATTAAAGGGGACACGGCTTTCATTTGCAATCTTATACAATATCATGCAATAGACAATGCAAAATAACGATTTTTTGAAAAGAGAGAAGGATAAAATATATTCAAAGAAGAGTAATATTTGGTCTATTTGCATATGCCGGATCTTTTTTATTACTTTTTATCATCACTCAATCACTATTTTTTATTTAGTTTGTAACTGCCTAATATCAAAGCATGCCACGTTACCACTTTGATAAGACAGTCGATTACTAATTTATAGAAGAAATATCATGAGAAAAGTTTTTTTATGGGCACTATTGCCGTTGCTCCTTTTGGGTTGTACCCCAAACGACAAAACCGAATCGGGATTGTCGAAAAAGAATTTCGAAACAGTCGTCAACAACAAACCAACCAAACTCTTTGTTTTAAAGAACAAGAACAACATGGAGGTGTGTGTCACAAACTTCGGAGGACGCATCGTTTCCATCTTGGTTCCCGACAAAACAGGGAAGATGCAGGATGTAGTGCTCGGCTTCGACAATATTAAAGATTACATCAACATTCCTTCCGATTTCGGTGCAAGCATCGGGCGCTATGCCAACCGTATTAATAAAGGTAAGTTCGTATTGGACGGAAAGACATATCAATTGCCACAAAACAATTACGGACACTGTCTGCACGGCGGGCCTAAAGGGTTTCAATACCAAGTGTACGATGCCGACCAAATAGACGCGCAAACGCTGCAACTGACATACAAGTCCAAAGATGAGGAAGAAGGGTTCCCGGGCGACATCACCTGCAAGGTCACGATGAAGTTGACAGACGACAATGCCATCGATATCAATTATGAGGCTACCACAGACAAACCCACGGTGGTAAATATGACCAATCATTCGTACTTCAACCTCGATGGCGATGCACAAAGCAACGCGCAACATCTACTGACTATCCATGCCGACAGTTTCACGCCTGTAGACACCACCTTTATGACCAACGGTAAGATTCTGCCTGTCAAAGGTACACCCATGGATTTCCGAACTCCTACCGCAATAGGCAAGTATATCGATGCTAATTTCGAACAGCTCAAAAATGGACACGGATACGACCACAATTGGGTGCTGAATACGAAAGGCGACATCAAACAGAAATGCGCCACCCTCAAGTCTACCAAGACAGGTATCACACTCGACGTGTACACCAACGAACCGGGAATACAATTTTATGCCGGAAACTTCTTAGATGGAACAATCAAGGGTAAACATGGCATCACTTACAACAAAAGAGCTTCCGTATGTCTCGAGACACAAAAATATCCCGACTCACCCAACAAGCCACAATGGCCGTCGGCCATCTTGCGCCCGGAACAGAAATATCATAGCGAGTGCATCTTCAAGTTCTCGGTAGAGAAATAAAAAGTGACGGAATGAAAGCAATCTCTCTTGCCCTTCGAATAGCCTTCCTGCTCATCACCATCAACTGTCAAGTTGTAGTCCAAGCAGGAAATCCCATCACCAAAATATCGATAGTGAGCCGCCCTCCTACCGATAAAACGAACGCAAACTACGTCAGCAACCGCTCCCCCCTACTGCCTGCCGCATTCATCAAACTACCGGTAGGAAGCATTAAGCCGAAAAGCTGGATCGGAAAATACCTCGAATTGCAACGCGACGGACTCACCGGACATTTGGGAGAGATAAGCGCATGGCTCGACAAGAACAACAATGCCTGGCTCACTCAAAAAGGAGATCACGGGTGGGAAGAGGTACCATACTGGCTCAAAGGTTACAGCAACCTGGCCTATATACTGAATGACAAAAAGATGATAGCCGAAACTCAGATATGGCTCGAAGGCGTCTTCCGAAGTCAGCAACCCAATGGTTTCTTCGGTCCGGCAAATATATCGAACGGCAAACCCGAACTTTGGGCGCAAATGCTGATGCTCGAGTGCCTGCAATCTTACTACGAGTACTCGCACGACGCTCGGGTGCTGTCGCTGATGACCAACTATTTCAAATGGGAAATGAGTGTTCCCGATAGCAACTTCCTCAAAGACTATTGGGAAAACAGCCGGGGTGGAGACAATCTCTATAGCGTCATGTGGCTATACAACCATACCGGCGATGCCTTTCTGATCGATCTCATGCAGAAGATTCACCGAAACACCGCAGACTGGACCCAACCGTCCACATTGCCCAACTGGCACAACGTAAACATTGCCGAATGTTTCAGAGAACCGGCAACCTACTATATGCTTACCAAAGACAGCGATATGCTGCACGCATCATACAATGTACAACGGCTCGCCAGACGTACATTCGGACAAGTGCCTGGAGGTATGTTCGGTGCAGACGAGAATGCACGAATGGGATGCATAGATCCCAGACAAGGGGTAGAGACCTGTGGCATGGTAGAGCAAATGGCATCAGACGAAATCATGCTCCGCTTCACCGGCGATCCCTATTGGGCGGAGAACTGCGAAGATGTAGCCTTCAATTCGTATCCCGCAGCAGTTATGCCCGACTTCAAGTCGCTACGCTACATCACTTGTCCCAATCAAGTGGTCAGCGACTCCAAAAACCATTATCCGGGCATTGCCAACAGTGGACCGTTCCTGTCCATGAACCCATTCAGTAGCAGATGCTGTCAACACAACCATGCACAGGGATGGCCCTATTATTCGGAGCATTTGGTGCTTGCCACTCCCGACAACGGTGCCGCAATAGCCCTATATGGTGCTTGTGTTGCGAACATGAAAGTTGCCGACGGCAAACAAATCACGCTGCACGAAGAAACAAATTACCCTTTCGACGAAAAAGCGACCATCACAATCCATACCAAGGGGAAAGTAACATTTCCGCTCTATCTTAGGATACCGACTTGGACAAAAGAGGCGCAAATCAGAATCAACGGGCTTCCCGTAAAGGCAGTATGCGAAGCAGGCAAATACGTACGCATCGAAAGAACATGGTTCGACAACGACGCCGTAGAGCTCACTATCCCCATGACACTCACCATGCGCACGTGGCAAGCCAACAAGCATAGCGTAAGCGTCAACTACGGACCGCTCACCCTATCGCTCAAGATCAAAGAGAATGATGTAAAGAAAGACAGTCGTACCACCGCCATCGACGATTCGAAATGGCAAAAAGATGCCGACTCCTCAACATGGCCCACCACCGAAATATATCCCGCAAGCCCATGGAATTTTGCATTGGTACTCCCAAAAGATGCTCCAATCCAAGATTTCAAGATAATCAGAAAAGCGTGGCCTTCAGACGATTTCCCTTTCACGCCTCAATCCTCCCCTATCGAAGTCAGTGCTACAGGGCGCCTGGTTCCATCGTGGAAAACCGACAAAACCGGTCTATGTGGTATTCTGCCCGACGAAGATGCCATAAAAGGAGCCAAAGAGCACATCACCCTGATACCGATGGGAGCAGCAAGGCTCAGAATATCCGCTTTTCCCAATACAGACAAATAAGAAAAGTAAGGAGAATTTGAAGCTGCGCTTTCGGAAAATTATAAGGACGAAAATAAAAATGAGGGTGTGTCAAAACGGTCACATCCTCTGGAGATTACAAAGATGTTTATCATCAGATGCAGGCCAATCCGCTTGTGGAGATTGTAGCCCTTGCTTCAAAACGAAAATGGTTACGTTACACAGGGCGTGCCGTTTTCGAGACTGAGAAGAGATACACAAATCTTCCTTTCGAAGAACACCCTCAGCTGCGAAAGATGTACGACAAGTTGAACGCCAATGCAACCGTATTCCATCTTGAAGATGCAAAGGCGCAGATTGATGGCGTTACAGGAAACGTCATAGAGACTTTAGAGTAATTATTTGTCAGTTCTGTCGGATTCGATGTCCGTCGAAACTAATTTTAAAGATTACCCAATCAACAAAAAAGGCAATATCGTTGCATTTAAAATCCCGATAATAAAAGAACCGAGGAATGCTTAATCCATGGCATGACGTGATAAAATTCACTTGCTACAATAAATCAACCCATTAACATTATTTAGATTCCCGAATTTTGCCCATATATAAAGTATATCTATATTTGCATCGTGGACGATATAATCCTCAACGATACACTTAAAATATAAATAGATAATGGAATCAAATTTTTATCAATTTACGGCAAAAAGCCTGAAGGGAGAAGATCTTTCAATGGAAGCCTATAAAGGCAAAACAGTAGTTGTGGTAAACACGGCGAGTAAATGCGGATTTACGCCACAACTCGAAGGGCTTGAAACGCTCTACAAAAAGTATAAAAACAAAGGCTTGGTTATTTTGGGATTTCCATGCAATCAGTTTGCAGGTCAGGAACCTGGCGATGAAAATTCGATAGCTGAAGGTTGCGTGATCAATTATGGCGTAACGTTTCAAATGTTTTCCAAAATCAACGTTAACGGCGCAAATGCACACCCGCTCTACAAATTTCTGAAAAATGCGAAAGGCGGAGTACTCGGAAGTGCCATAAAATGGAATTTCACAAAATTTCTGATAGATGCCGAAGGTAATGTAATAGAACGCTTTGCCCCGACAACAACACCTAAAAAAATAGAGAAGAGCATTGTTGAGTTATTAGAAAAGAGCGAAACGAAATGACAAAGTACGACAATCTGAAACTCGAAAATCAACTATGTTTTCCGCTCTACGCGCTTTCGAGACTTGTTAATCACGAATACCAGCCGTTTTTTGAAAAAATGGACATCACCTATCCGCAATATATCGTGCTAATGGTACTTTGGGAAGCAAATACTCCGATTTCGGTCAACGAAATTTCTAAGCGTCTGATTTTGGACACCAATACCATTACTCCTTTGCTGAAAAGGATGGAAAGTCGAAATTTCATAACGCGCACACGCTCGACGGAAGATGAGCGAAAAGTAATGGTTTCGTTGACAGCGAAAGGCTGTGAACTTAAAGATGAATGTTTGGAAATGACCTGCATTTTGAGTGCGGATATGAAGGATTGTCCTCTTTCGGCAGAAGAAATAACGGCAATGTACACAAATCTATGGAAATGGATTCATTATTTGCAAGACAAAAAACAAAGCATAAAAAAGGGGGAATAATATCGGGCGCAGCAGAGAATAGATAATCATCCGTACAAGCTACTCGGCATATTTGCAAATAAGGTACTTGCCGCATTTAAAGCATTTGTTGGCATTGTATCTAATTCCATTGCCGTAACGCTTGATGCTGTAAATAATTTGAACCATGCCGTATCGAGTGTTATTATGATTATAGGGGCACACCAGTCATCCATCTATTTTATCAGAGTCTTTTATACGGGATAAACATAGTTGTAAAGACGTCCAAAATTAATGGACATCGTGACAATATAAAAGCCACCATTCATATTTTTCAACATCTCTTCATAACCCTTTGGCATGGAGAATTTCAGATTAGCACGTATCAATTCGCCCAATCGATAATATTTGGAGAAAGGGATACTCGCAAAAGAAATATCATCGAAACAAAATTCCATATCCGATATTCGTTTATTGAAATCCACCACAGGCCAAATATCTAGCACACACCCTTTTTCTATAAACTTATTGATTTCTCGTTTGGTAAATACCGCATTGGCTATTTTCCTTAGCTTTACATAATAGTTGCTGCATAGCGTGGCTGGGTTTTGCATTAGACCGTCTCTTGAGCGCCAGCTTCCATCTTTACATCTATACGCTCCTTTACGAACTTTAGTGTTTGTCTTATTGCCTATAAAATAGAGAGAACTGACATTCCTATGATTAGTACAAGTCACATAGAAATGTTTACCCGCATATTGGATTTCTTTCTTCACTTTATATAAGTCTGTTTGAGCCTGAGCACCGCTTGCAAATACCATCGTACTCATCAAGACTACGATTGTCATGGCTATTTTTACCGTCACCGTTTTCATCTTATTCATTGATACATTTCACGAATGTATCAATTATTCATCACAAGAGAGCAAATATCAAACGTTTTTTTCGTATTGTTCCTCATTTAATGTCCTAATCATCGACCCGATTTTATCCTTTTTTGGTCTGTCTTTTTCTTCATACTTGTAAACAATTTAATACCTTTGCCATATTTACTGATCCTATTAGGATGAAACACGAGGGAGCACCTTTAGCAACGGCCATGATTATACCGTATCTTGTGTAAGATCAAATAAAGAATAAAGATGAAAAAGAGTATATTAATTATTTTACTATCACTTACCTCTTGTATCATAATTGCGCAAGAGAATCGAAGTTTCAAAGACTATGTTAGCCATTTTAGAGAAAAGCAGTTGCCCTGTCAGATGAATGTCGATTCCGTATGGTCGTACTTTCCTCAACGGGCAAGTAAGGGCGGTTCTTATACGAACTATAATATTCCGGCGGAGTATATCAAGCAATATATTTGCCCGTCCGCACAGAAGTGCGATTGCAGCAATACCAATGAATGGTATCTCTATGGTATCAAAATGAATCTCGGAAAATATCTCGCAGTGGTTGTCAGCAAGAGGTCTGATAATTATCCGACTAAGTTTGGCAGAGGATTAAGAGATTGCCTATTGATTATCTACAATGGCGAAGGAAAGATGATAAGCCGGAAAACGATAGCTCAAGATAGCTTTCAGCATTTTTTCTTCGGGAAGTTCAGCAAAGGCAGCGAACCGGACACTCTTCTATCCCTTTTTATTGAACGTGGGTCAATGCTCGAGTATACCGACCGGAGCAATAGTCTGTTCAAAGGTGTACTCGATAGCTATGTATATACGGTCGACAAGCAAGGTATAATCAAAGAAACGAAGACTGCCGGCAAAGCGGCAAAGGTGCAATGGACCGAGAAGAAGATAAAGATATTGGAGACATGGGATTTGGTTCCCGAGCAAAAGGCAGAAAATCTGATAAGCACGTTTTATAAGGCTTATATATCGGAGAGTGGCTCTCTTGCCGAAGACGAACTCAAGAATAAGTATCTGACCAAACGTCTGATAGAAAAGCTCGATAGAGTTAGAGCCGAGACAGATGCCGATCCGGTTATTCGGGCTCAAGATACGACTGATGATATGGTGAAATCATTATCGGTTAAACACATTGAGGGCGACTGGTATATGGTAAGCTATACTTCCAACAAAGGAACGAAGTTCGAAAGGTCAGAAAAGATACCCACTAAAGTCATTCGAAGCGACAATGGATATATGATAGACTACATCACTCCTTCTTGGAATACCATCAACCATGGTGGCACAATGCTCGAAGAGTCTACCACCTCACTTCCTATCAATACATCTTCTCCTTATTCTTTTCTCGATTCTTTTTATAGGCTATATACTTTGATGTATGCTACAATGCCCGATGGGCTGACTGCCCAGCTTGCTACACTGCGTACAAAGCATCTCACGCCAAAAGCTCTGTTACAGTTCAGAGAGGTAGAAAAGACAAGAAAATCATCCGAAGGCAGCCCCAACTACGACATGCTGATTGATGGTTTCGACTACGATCCAGGCTGGGGACTAACAGTCGTTCGCAACTCTCTTAAGGATGGAGTCTTTAAATGTATCTATAAAAGAAACCCTAAGTCGGAGAAATTCAATTCCTTCAGGGTAAAAGTAGTCAAACAAGGTACAAGTTATATGATTGATGGGATAATAATGAAATAATCGATCTCAAAAGTATATCATTCCAGCCCCGTATTCATCAAGGCTACGATTGTCATGGCTATTTTTTACCGTCATCGTTTTCATCTTATTCTTGATACATCTTCACGAATGCATGAAAGATTTATTCTATTGTTTACAATTAAGCACTCTTTTTGTTACAACGTATTCATTATTCCATTATATTTACAGAATATTTCAAACGATTATTGACAATTGAACAAACCGATACCAATCGGGTGCAGCACTGAACCCTAAATAGGATACTACCTAACATAACATATATATTAATAAAATAGGAAATGAATATCGAAGATCATTTAAAAGGCGCAGACCGAATATACAATATAATAGAACAGACATATAAAAAAATGGAAGCAACTAAAAGCTTGCCTCAAATTCGTTGAGATGTTCTTTTTCAAAAGGTTTCCATATCAGCCCCAGGTAGTTACTTTCTTTGAAGTGACTAAACCAAAAGAAAGACATACATGGAGGGAATAACGGTGAAAAGATTAAATATGCAACGTTTTTCTCCATAAAAGGTAGTCTATTGATAGATTATTTGTCATAGGCATACTAAGTAGCGTTATTTCTTATGGCATTTCATATTTATCTTGCTGGCTTTTCAGAAAAAAGTTGTGCTAAGCCATGCCCATAAGACAGAGCATGACTCTCTTTCATCAAAATCAATTATATATAATGAAACACATAGACAAATACATCACAAATCTAGCTCTAAGGTTTTCAGAAAAGCCAATATGGAAATCCATTATCATTCTATTTTTCTTAATTACCGCTTGTTCCTTGGTCTCAGCATGTTTCATATCATTAGGATATGACATGAAAGGTCCGAATACTGTTTTAGCAAAGATGAGTTTTATCAATGGCTTTTTGTTTGCTTGCATCCTATCTCCAATCTTGGAAACCGGATTATTGTATATCCTTATATTTTTAACGAATAAGTATCTTACAAAAAGCATAACAATACAAATATTCCTTCCAGCCGTCATCTTCGGATCACTTCATACCTATTCATTATTATATATCATCTATGCCATCTTGGCTGGCATTGTATTTTGCTTTGGCTTTTGCTCTTATTACTATAACCGTGGATTTAAAACAGCCTTTTGGAGTATTACACTCATTCATCTTTTACGAAATGCTCTCCCCTTCTTATTACGACTAATATAAAAGACAGAAGAAATAATGATGTACAAAACATTTTATCTACAAACAGACAAACAAACACTCAGCAAAGGTGACATTCTTTTTAAGGGAATCTTTTTTTACGTAAAAAACTGGGTAATTGTCGCTACCTTTTTAATGATATTATTGTCCTTATTGAAAGTGCTCAACATCGCTAATATTGACTATTTCAAATATAATCTCGACGAGAAATTAGATTTTCGGCACCATCTATTGCACTTCTTTTTCATCACTGTGGTGCTATACCCTATGATAGAAGAGCTGACTTTTAGGCTGGGAACCAATTTGAAAAAACTGAATGTGATTATTTCGTTGTCTTTCCTATTGCTTGTGTTTATAGACCGTTATGTGGGTTATAATTATTTTGACGCGTTGCAATACAAGCTACCGATATGCATCGCTTTTGCCCTTTTACTCTATTGCATACCGCAAAAATATTTCCAGATAGAAACAACATGGAAGAAAGGATTGGCCGTATATGCTATCACCATTCTTTTTGCTCTGTTGCACATCACGAATTATCCTTTTCACCTATCTTACCTGCCTATTTACTGTCTGCTTGTATTACCTCAATTTATAATGGGCGTTACTTTTGTGTATTTTCGATTAAACTTAGGATTCTTGTATGGATATGGTTTTCATGCATTGATCAATTTAATAGCATTCGGCCTCACTTTATTTAAATTTATACTACAATAGTTTGAGATAAGTTTTGGATAATGCAAATGGTCCTGAAAGACCCTTTCACAAAAGGTTTCCGTATCAGCCACTTCTTTATGGTTCGTAAATAAAAACGGAATAAAACAGCGAAGCCCTCCGACAAGGGAAGGCTTCTTATTCCGTTTTAGAGTGCAGTACATCGAGACATAGCCGATGCGGGCACTTTTCGTTTTGCAAAGGTAAGCTAAAGTTTTTACTTGCACCAATTTGTCGAATGTTATTTTGTACGCATTTCATGCCGTAGGCTGAACAACTGCTGCTATCGTTATCACCACCTAAGTACCGTTCCATTCGAAGTCTTCATCTCCTTATCGCCATTATATACTGCGAAACATTGATCGGGCGATGCTCCCGATAGTTTTGTAAAAAACGGTTGATATCCACCCACAACAATGAACGGACATGCTCCGTCTTTTATTGGTTTTCAAACTATTATAGCTCATCGGTGAACGGATATAATCCGTTTTTTAGAACGTTTTCGGGGTGTTTTCAAATGTTTTTATCACTGAATTGGCCCTTCAAAGTGGGTGGACATACTCCGTTTTGTACATCCAATGGCATGACTCTAATCATTACCGGCCCGGCCGGGACCAGTAAATCCTACTTAGCCTGCGCTCTTGGTGACAGAACTTGCCGTAATGGAATAAAAGTCTTGTATTTTACTATGAACATGTTGATAGAGAATCTCAGACTGGTACATCTTGAAGGACGTGAAACCAACTTCTTCAGGAAGCTTAACGCTCACGAACTATTGAT